>VYKU01000154.1_pt1 | contig 18224 bp, 15 predicted proteins | sample 5114491 | NCBI WGS metagenome assembly VYKU01 (sample SAMN12291796, study PRJNA351875) | freshwater metagenome | isolation source: freshwater lake | place: USA: Michigan, Gull Lake | collected 2011-07-05 | reverse complement strand
CGGGTGGGGCGGGTGGGCGCTGGCCACGCTGGATGGTGGTGGTGCCTGCGAGGGTGGCGGTGGGGAGTGGGTAGAGGTCGGTGAGGAGTTCGCGGACTCGGTTTTGTGGGATGAAGGAGACCTGGCCGTCGAGGGTGAGTTGGCCGTCGGCGCCGGGGGGGAGGACGACGGGGATCTCGAAGCGTTGGACCGACTCGCCGGGGACGACGAGTTTGGCATCGCGCTGGGCGGTGAAGGTGCCGACGGCGGCGCGGGAGGAGTAGTTGATGGCTTTGAGTGGGATCTCCCAGTCGCTGGGGTTCTGCGCATCGACAACAACGTGCAGGACGGTGGCCTGGGGGTTTTCGGAATAGACATAGGCCTCGCGGACGGAGAGGACGGGGGACTGGCCGGCGCACCCGGCTAGGAGGGGTGCGAAGAGGGCGAGGGCCACGAAGCACGCAATAGGCCGACGCGCGGTGCGGGCGTGTGCGGGCGTGGTGGCGCTGGGTTGGGCGTGTGTCATCGCCAAGAGGATATCGGCCCGGCAACGAGGGTGCGGGTTGTTTACTTGCGTGCTAGGCGCTTGCTCGGTGCGGGTGGAGCGGAGACTGGCCCGACGACTGGCCCGACGACTTGGTTGGGGGGTTGGGGGCGGAAGCCATGGCCGGGTACGTGGGCAGGGTGCGAAGGTGGGGTCTGTGCAAGCGTGCGGGGCTGTGCCTGTGGGAGGGACAAGGGCAGCAGCGTTGATTGTTTGCGGGACAGATACCTGTTTTTTTAAGGGTTTCTGCGGTTCCACTCGGCCTTGACGAGTGCGACGGCTTGGACGACGGTGGCCTGAAGGTCGCGGTTGACGAGGAAGGCGTTGTAGACGCCGCAGGAGTGGGCGATTTCCATCTCGCGTCGGGCCTGGCCGAAGCGGCGTTGGATGGTGGATTCGTCTTCGCGTTTGCGTTGTCGGAGGCGTGCCAGGAGGGTTTGCTCGTCGGGGGGGAGGATGAAGATGGACATAGCCGAGGGGTGGGCTTTGTGGATGTTGATGGCACCTTGGACGTCGATTTCGAGGATGACCAGTCGTCCCTCGGCGAGGCGCTGATGGACCCAGGCTTTGGGGGTGCCGTAGCGTTTACCGAAGACGCCAGCGTGTTCGAGGAACTCGCCTTGGGCGATCATGGCATCAAACTGTGCGTCGTTGATGAAGTGGTAGTCGAGTCCCTCGCGGTCGGCATCGGTTTTGGGTCTGGTGGTGGCCGAGACGGAGAAGATGGCTTGGGGGATGTGCTCTTCGAGTGCGCGGGTGATGGTGGTTTTGCCAACGCCGCTGGGGCCGGAGATGACCAGGAGCATGCCGAGGTGCCTGTGGTCGGGTGTGTGGTTGGGCGGTTGGCGTTGGGCCATAGGGGCGAGGATAACCAAGCCGATGGTCGGGGGCGCGGGATGACCCCTGGTGCCGGCCGCTAGTGTTGTTGATGCCGACCAAACCTGCCGAGTTGCTCGATAGAGGCCTGCCACCGGCACCGGTGCGGATCGGGTGTGTGAAGTACCTGAACACGTTGCCGTTGGTGGAGGGTTTGGGTGCGAACGCGGGTCTGCGGCTGCGTGGTGCGGCGCCTGCGGAGCTCGGTGGGATGCTCGGGCGTGGTGAGATTGATGTGGGGCTGGTGTCGCTGGTTGATTACGCCAGGAGCGCGGTGCCGTTGGCGTTGATGAGTTGCGGGGGTATCGGGTGCGATGGTGCGACGCTGACGGTTCGGGTGTTTTCGCGTGTGCCGGCTGGGCAAATCAGGCAGTTGCACGCGGACATCGAGAGCCACACGAGCGTGGTGCTGGCGCAGGTGGTGCTGGCGCGTGCGTTTGGCAACCGTGTGAAGGTGGTGGGGTTTGATGCGTGCGCGCACGGGGGCGAGTGGCCCGAGGCGGTGCTGCTGATCGGGGACAAGGTGGTCAGTGATGCGCCGCCGGGGGAGGTGTATGGCTATGAGTTGGATTTGGGTGAGCAGTGGAAGGCGTTGACGGGGCTGCCGTTTGTGTACGCGGCGTGGATGTGCCGGGGTGAGGATGCGGGTGCGGGGTGGGTGCGGGAGGTGGGGCGGTTACTGGAGCGGCAGCGTCTGCGGAACACGATGCGGACGGGTTGGTTGATCGACAAGGCCGTGCAGGAGCACCGGTGGCCGAGGGAGTTGGCGGTGCGGTATGTGACGGAGTATCTGCGGTATGAGATCGGTGCGGGGCAGCGCGAGGGGATTGCGCGGTTCTTTGCTGAGGGGGTCGCGCTGGGGCTGCTGCCGGGGCGGGAGATGGTGTGGGTGGAGTAAGAGCGCACGGCAGCGTTGGCACCATGGCTACTGGCCGTTTGGGGTGGGACTTGGTGGGCGGGGGACCTGGATTTCTTCGATGGTGATGCGCCTGGCGGTGAGGTGGTCGGGGTGGATATCGACCTCTTCGCGCACTTTGGTGCGCGCCTGGCCCTGGCCCATGGGGGTTTGGACGGGTTCGTTGTGCTCGGTGGAGGAGAGTTCGATGGTGCGTGGTTGGTTAGCCGGTGCGCGTACGTCGGTGCGCACGGCCTTGGCGACCTCGCCGAAGAAGGCACCGAGATTGCGCATCAGGCTTGTCTGGTGGCTCATGGGCGATGGTATTGCAGGAGTGTGGGGGCGGGGTGCGCTGGGGACCAGGTGGTTTGTTTGGCCGTGGCGGCGTTGAGGATGGGGAGGAATTGCTCGTGGGGGATTTCGACGATGCCGAACTGCTGCATGTGGGGGTTGGCCAGTTGGGTGTCCAGGAGGGCAAAGCCGCGTGCGCGGAGGTGGTGCCAGAGGTGCAGGAGGCAGGCTTTGCTGGCGTTGGAGCCGCCGAGGTGTGGGAGGGAGAACATGCTCTCGCCGAAGAATGCCGCGCCGAGGTGAACGCCGTAGAGGCCACCGACGAGGGTGTGGGTGGTTTGGGTGGGGAGGGAGGGGGTGTGGGTGGGGGCGTCGGCTTTGGGGAGCCAGGCCTCGACGCTGTGGGCGTGCCCGGCGTGGTGGAGGTGGGTGTAGGCGTTGATGATCCAGTCGTTGATCCAGGTGCCAGGCTCGGCACGGGGGGTGTCGGCGCAGTGGGTGATGACGCGGCTGAAGCAGGCATCGGTGGTGATGACGAATCGGCCGGAGGTGAAGACTTGGCGGAGGGAGCGCGGGGCGCGGAAGGCGCCGTCGGTGAGCGGGAGGATCGAGCGGGCGGGGGCGGTGTAGAACTCGACGCGGCCGTGCCTGCTGCTGGCCATCGGGAAGGCGCCCTGGGCGTACGCGGCTAGGAGGATCGGGGTGGTTTTGTGGGGTTGTGGGCCTCGGCGGGGCATGACATTTCATAGGGGCGTTGCCGGCGCGGTGCGGACGCTAAACTTCGGCCCGACTAACCGGCCAAGTTACTGATTTGACCATTTGGCGATTTGACCATTTGACCATTTTGTATCAGGAGACCACACGATGTCCAACCTCACGATTGCGCTGGCCAAGGGGGACGGGATCGGCCCGGAGATCATGGACGCGACCATCGAGTTGTTCAAGCACGCGGGCGTGAGCAAGCACCTGGACTTTGTGCCCGTGGAGATGGGCAAGGCCGTGTTTGACAAGGGGAACAGCAAGGGGATGACCGACGAGGCGATCAAGGCCGTCGAGGAGTTGGGGCTGGTGTTTAAGGGTCCGATGGAGACGCCCAAGGGTGGCGGGGGCAAGAGCATCAACGTAACGCTGCGGAAGATGTTCAACGCGTACGCGAACCTGCGGACGTTCAAGACGCTGCCGGGGGTGCACACGGTGTATTCCAAGGCGGGGGTGAACATCGACCTGACGATCGTGCGTGAGAACATCGAGGACACCTACGGCGGCGTCGAGCACCGCCTCAGCAACGACATGATCCAGTGCAAGCGGCTCATCAGCGCGCCCGGCTCAGACGAGGTGCACCGCTTCGCCCTGCACACGGCACGGAAACTGGGGATCAAAAAGGTCCACTGCGGGCACAAAGCCAACATCATGAAGATGACCGACGGGCTGTTTTTGGAGCGGTTCAAGGCGATGGGGAAGGATTTTCCGGAGTTGGAACTCGGCGATGTGATTGTGGATGCGTTGTGCATGAACCTGGTGATCAAGCCGGGGCAATATGCGATGGTGGTGCTGCCGAACTTGCAGGGGGACATTGTGTCGGACCTGTGCGCGGGGCTGGTTGGTGGGCTTGGGTTTGCGCCATCGGCGAACATCGGCAAGCACGTGTCGCTGTTTGAGGCCGTGCACGGGACGGCGCCGGATATCGCGGGCAAGGGGATCGCCAACCCGACGGCGTTGATTTTGTCTGGGTTGATGATGCTGCGGCATGTGGGGATGCTCGGGCACGCGGGGGTGATCGAGAACGCGTTGCTGTGTGCGCTGGAGCAGGGCGTTCGGACGGGGGACTTTGGGGACCCGTCCAAGCCCGTGCTGAGCACGAAGCAGTTTATTGCCGGGGTGGTTGATCGCCTTGGGAGCAAGCCGGCGAGCGTGCCGGGGGTTGCTGAGAGCGGGCTGGGTGGGCCAACGTTTACGCGAGCGTCCAAGCCGGTGCATCAGGAGGTGATCCGTACGTTTACGAATGTGGTTACGCAGGTGGTGGGGTGTGATATATATATTGATACACCGATGAGCACGGTTACGGTGGCCGAGGAGATGCAGCGGATCTGTGCCGATACGCCGTTCCGGCTGACGATCATCAGCAACCGCGGGACGCAGGTGTGGCCGACGGGGACGATTTATACTGAGTGTGTGGACTATTACCGCACGCGGTTTGAGTTGCGTGAGGGGGTGTTGCCTGGGAGCTTTGGGCAGAGCCGGTGCGTGGCGTTGATGGACCGGGTGGCGGAGAAGTTTACGATCTGTTCGTACGAGCTGCTGCGGACGTTCGATGGGATCAAGGGATTTTCGCTGGCGCAGGGGCAGTGAGGGGCTGCTTGCAAAAACCAAAGCCACGGGCTGGGAGCCCGTGGCAGAGGGGTGTGGGATGGTTTCTTAGGGGTTCAGGCGTGCGAGGTCGGGTGCGGGGGGTTCAAAGTGGAGGCCGGCGTGGTCGGCGTTGTTGTGTTTGCTGATCCAGCGGACGGTGGCGGGGAGTTTGAAGGGGCGGCCGAGTGCTGTGAACTCGAGGAGGGCGGGCTGTCCCATGGCGAGTTTGTGGCCTGAGTGAAGGGAGATCGATGCGCCGTCGGGGTTGATGTCCAGGATGGATCCGAGGCTGGAGGGGATGGGCTGTGCGAGGGCGATGCGTGGGTAGTCTGAGCGTCGGCGTTCGACCTGGAAGCGTGCGACGAGTTGTTTGAGTTGTCGGCTGCTTTGGGCCATGTCGGCGGTGGACTTGGCGGTGAGGGTGCTGGTGCTTTCGAGCTGCTCGGCGGCGGAGCTGACCTGGCGGACGCCGTCGCGGAGGTTTTCGCCCATACGTGCCTGGTCGGCGGCGTTGGTGGCGATCTCGGTGATGAGGTTGCCTGTGGTGCTGGCCTGCTCGACGATGCGTTTGAGGCTTTCGGTGGTGCTCTGTGCGGCGGTGATGCCGAGCTTGACCTCTTCGGTGCCTTTGACGATGCTCTCGACGGAGCCGGCGGTCATGGTCTGGATTTCGCCGATGGAGTCGCTGACTTGTTTGGTGGCGGCGGTGGTTCTTTCGGCGAGTTTTCGTACCTCGTCGGCGACGACGGCGAAGCCCCGGCCGTGCTCGCCGGCGCGGGCGGCTTCGATGGCGGCGTTGAGTGCCAGGAGGTTGGTCTGGTCGGCGATGTCGTTGATGACGGCGATGATCTGGCCGATCTCTCGGCTGCGTTCGCCGAGTTTACCGACGCTGCGTGCGCCGTCGGAGACGGTCGTGTCGATGCGGCCCATGCCCTCGATGGTCTGTGCGACGTCCTTGTCGCCCTGGCCGGCCATCTCGCCCGTGCGTTTAGCGGCGTCGTTGGCCTTGCGTGAGCTCTCGGCGATCTGGCCCGCTGAGGTGCACATATCGTTGACGCCGTCGAGCATCTTGCGGAGGTTCTCGTTCTGGTGCTGTGTTGCGCGGAGGCCCTCGGCTGCGCTGCTGGAGATTTGGTCGGCGCTGGCGCCGAGGTCGGTGGCCATTTCTTCGATCTTCAGGACCATGCCGTTGACGCAGGCAAGGAAGTTGTTGAAGTTCTCGGCCAGCTGACCGATCTCGGAGCGGTCGCCCCCGACGTGCAGTTTGGTGCGGAGGTCGCCGGTGCCGTCGGCGACGCTGTGCATGGCGGTGCTGAGCCTGCCGATGGGGCGGAGGATGCTGCGCATCATGACGTAAGCGAGGGGGATGATCGACAGGCCGATGACGATCGCCATGATGATCGAATGTGTAACGGCGGCGGCGACGGACTCGGAGGCCTGCGTGGTGATCTGGCCGGTGGTCTTGATCGCCAGTTCAGAGGCGACGCGCACGGCGGCGAGGTGGGTCTGGAAGAGCGGGTCGATGCGGTCGTGCATCAGGGCCTGGGCGGCCTTGGTGTCGCCTTTTTGCACGGCGGGGATGAGTTGCTGGCGGATGACGGTGATCAGTTCGCGGGCCGGGATGGCCGCGTCTGTGAAGATGGCGGTGCGGACCTCGGGGTCGAGTGGCTGGTTGGCCCAGTGCTTCTCGCGGGCCTCGAAATCGCCGGCGATGCGCTGGACGTCTTGGATGATGGTGGTTTGTTTTTGTGCGTCGGTCTCGGCGGCGAGGCGCCCCGCGGTGCTGAAGAGCTCGATGACGAACAGCGGGGGTGGGAGGATGTCGGCGATGAGTTCCTGCTGGCGCGAGAGGGTGTTGGCAAGGTCGCTGCCGACGCGCACCTTTTTGATGGTGTCAAAGAGCAGCGCGGCGTTGATCGCGCCGCCTATGACCGGGATGATGACCAACAGGAGCAGACGCTGGCGGACGCTGAGTTTGGAGATCATGTGCGGCCTCTCTATGGCGTGGTCGTGAACGCGGCGCGGCTGGGTGTGCACGTACGCACCTGGCTGCGGGCCGGGGGAGCATCGTCGAGCGTCGGTAGGGACTAGAGGTGCGGGCAGAAAATCACCCACAGGGGTGGTCGAGTGAGGTGTCGCGGTGAGGTGGCCGGGTGATAGGGAGTGTGCGGCGTTGACTATACTTGTGCGCCGGCGCCACCCCCGCCGGTTTGTGGGATCAACCACCTAGCCAGGGGGGCTTGGCGATGCTGGAGACAGATCAATGGCGAGCGGCAACAGCAACGGGAAGTGGACAAAGAAGCAGTTGCTTTCGCGTCCGGTCAAGCACATCGACATCACGGCCTTTGACGGGCGGTTGATCATCGACGGGTATCGTGAGATGGCGTATTCGGCGCGGACGCTGGCCAAGGCGGCGGATATCTACAGCATGATGCTCAGGGACGCCGGGTGCGCGGTGATTGTTACGCTGGCCGGTTCGCTGGTCTCGGCGGGTCTTAAGCGTGCGCTCATCACGCTGGTTGAGAACAACATGGTCGATGCGATCGTGAGCACGGGGGCGAACATCGTCGACCAGGACTTCTTTGAGGGGCTGGGGTACAAGCACTACATCGCTCCGGGCAGCCCGGAGGCGCCGCCGGTGGACGACATGACACTGCGGGATTTGATGATCGACCGGATTTACGACACGTATATTGATGAGGACGACCTGCGTGCGTGCGACGCGGCGACGCACGAGATCTTCAACGACTTTGCACCCGGGGCGTATTCGTCGCGTGAGTTTATCGAGGCGATGGGTGCGTACCTGGTCAAGCACCACGGGCGCAACGAGAGCATCGTCAAGTCGTGCTACCAGAAGCGCGTGCCGATCTTTGTGCCTGCGTTCAGCGACTGCTCGGCGGGTTTCGGGATCGTACTGCAGCAGACCGAGGCGATCGAGCAGGGGCGTGGGCAGGTGGCCTTTGATAGCGGCAAGGACTTCCGCGAGCTCACGGACATCAAGCTGGCGTGCAAGGAGACGGGGCTGCTGATGCTCGGCGGGGGCGTGCCCAAGAACTTTGCGCAGGACATCGTGGTGGCGGCGGAGCTGCTCAGCGAGCGCAAGGGCGGGAAAGCGCGCGGGGACATCGGGATGCACAAGTATGCGATCCAGATGACGGTGGCCGACTCGCGCGACGGTGCGCTGTCGGGCAGCACGCTGCGCGAGGCGTGCAGCTGGGGGAAGGTGGACGTGGTGCACGAGCAGATGGTCTTTGGCGAGCTGTCGGCACTGCTGCCGGTGCTGGCGAGCGATGCGTACCACCGCGGTGCGTGGAAGAAGCGCAAGGGGTTCAAGTTTGCGGACTTGTTTGGCAGGACGCTCGGTGCGCCGGAATATGCCGGGGGTGGGCGGGTTGTCTCCAAGGGGAAGAAGTTGGTGGGCAGGTAAGGGTGGCTTGAGGCTTTTCAAGGCAGAGGCATTTCACCACAGAGGCACTGAGGCACAGAGAAAGGCTGATGCTTGAGGTTTGTCATTGCTGCACAACCCCTGCATCTCTCTTCTCTGTGTCTCTGTGACTCTGTGGTGAAACGCCTTTGTCTTTCCGGATCGTGCGGGTTGGGATGGTGCAGTGCGCGGGGGTTTAGCGTGGTTGGACTGTGGTGCCTGGGGTGAGGGGTCGGCTGCGGGTGAAGTCTTGGAAGGTCATGGGTTGGCCTGAGTCGGGCTGGAGTTGGAGGATTTCGAGGTTGCCGGGGGCGCAGGAGATGAGGGCGGGGTTGGTGGAGAGGAGTGTGCCGGGAGTTGGGTTGTTGCTGGGCTGTGTGTGCGTGGCGACGCGGAGGAGTTTGACGGGGTGTGGGCCGATCTGGCAGCGGACGCCGGGCCAGGGGGTGAGGGCGTGGATTTGTCGGCGGAGGTCCTCGGCGGGGCGTGCGAAGTTGAGCAGGGCGTCGGCCTTGCTGAGTTTGCGGGCCTTGGTTACGAGCGTTTCGTCCTGGGCGTGGGCGTTGAGCGTGCCGGCGGCGTGCTGGGCGAGGACGCCCAGGACGAGGGCGGGGCCGTCGTTGGCGAGCAGGTCGTGCAGTTCGCCGGCGGTGGTTGCGGGGTCGATGGGCCGGCGGGACTGGGCGAGGATCAGGCCCGCGTCCATACGCTGGGCGAGTGTGATGACGGAGTTGCCGGTAACGTCGTCGCCGGCGAGGACCGCGGCGTTGATCGGCGCGGCGCCGCGCCAGCGCGGGAGCAGGCTGGCGTGCAGGTTGATGGCGAAGAGGCCGTCGAGGAGTTCGGGGCCGAGTTTTTGGCCGAAGGCGATGACGACGCAGGCGGAGGGGGCCAGTGCGCGGAGCTGGTTGCGTACGGGCGTGGCGTTGATGTCGTCGGGCTTGAAGACGGGCACGCTTGGCAGGTTTGCCCAGGCGTATTGGGCGACTGGTGTGGGTGTGAGTTTCATCCCTCGCCCGGCGGGTTTGTCGGGCTGGGTGGCGATGGCGAGGATGTTGTGCGTGCGGGCGAGGGCGGCGAGGGTGGGGACGCCGAAAGCGCCCGAGCCGAGGAAGATGATCGGCTGGGGGGCGTGGGCGTTCACTGGCCGGCCTCGAGGGCCTTGACCTTGGTGCGGATTTTCAGGCGTGCGCCCTGGGTCATGCGGTCGAGGATGAGTGTGCCTTGGAGGTGGTCAAACTCGTGCTGGATGCAGCGTGCGAGCAGCCTGGCGGCGCGGAGGGTGAACGGTTGGCCTTGCAGGTCTGTCGCGGCGACGGTGATGATCTCGGGGCGGAGGACGTCGCCACGGATATCCGGGAGGCTCAGGCACCCTTCTTCATAGGTGCACAGTGGGCCTTCGGGCTTGCTGAGTGTGGGGTTGATGAAGGTGATGGGGCCGCGCGTGGCCGAGGGCGGGTCGGCGTCGGGGGTGCGTGGGTCTTCGTCTTCGTCGCCTGGGAACTCGGGGATATCGAGGATGAACATGCGCCAGGGGAGTGCGACCTGGGGTGCGGCCAGGCCTATGCCGGGGGCTTGGCGCATCAGTTCGAGCATGCGCATGGCGACGGCCCGGACTTCGTCGTTGACCTCGGCGACGGGCTTAGCCGTCTGGCGGAGGACGGGGTGTGGGTAGTGGACGATCGTCAGATGCTCGATGGCAACGGGCATGTGCGATGGTAGGAAAGTGGGTGGGCGCGGGGTGTTGGGAGCGGGGGGTTGGGAGCGGGCCGGGGGGTGGGGGTGAGTCGGCATGAGTAAACTGGCCCCGCATGAGCCAGACGCCTGATCAACCTGTTGCGGGTACGTTGCCGAGTGATGGGCCTGAGCACAGGTATACGGCTGTGCTTGCCGAGCGGATCGAGGGGCGTTGGCAGCGGTGGTGGGCCGAGCGGGGGACGTTTGTGCAGCCGAACCCGGGTGAGGTGGGGTTTGACGCGTCGCGGCCGAAGTTTTATTGCCTGGACATGTTCCCGTACCCGAGCGGTGCGGGGCTGCACGTTGGGCACCCCGAGGGGTACACGGCGACGGACATTTTGTGCCGGTATAAGCGGGCCAAGGGGTTCAACGTGCTGCACCCGATGGGGTGGGACGCGTTTGGGTTGCCGGCGGAGCAATACGCGATCCAGACGGGCGTGCACCCGGCGGTGACGACGAAGGGGGCGATCGAGAACTTCCGTAGGCAGTTGCAGCGGTTTGGGTTCTGCTATGACTGGAGCCGGGAGGTCGGGACGATTGATCCGGGGTATTACAAGTGGACGCAGTGGGTGTTTATCCAGTTGTACGAGGCGTGGTTCGACCACGAGCAGCAGAGAGCGCGGCCGATTGCGGAGTTGGTCGAGGAGTTTGCCAGCGGTAGGAGAGTGGTGGAATACAACCCGAGGGGGGAGGGGGGGGAGAGTGGTGCCGGGCTTGGGGAGTGGGCGGGTTTGGACAAGCCAACGCAGAGGAAGGTGCTGGCGAGTTATCGCTTGGCGTACCAGAGCACGACGACGGTGAACTGGTGCCCGAAGCTCGGCACGGTGCTGGCCAACGACGAGGTGATCGACGGTCGGAGCGAGCGCGGCGGGCACCCGGTGCTGCGGAAGCCGATGCGGCAGTGGATGCTGCGGATTACGGATTACGCAGACCGGTTGCTGGGGCAGTTGGACTCGCTGGCGTGGCCGGAGAGTACGAAGACGATGCAGCGGGAGTGGATCGGTCGGAGTGAGGGTGCGGAGATTGAGTTTGGGTTGGGTGATACCAAGCAAACGTTGACCGTCTTTACCACCCGACCCGACACGTTGTTTGGGGCGACGTACATGGTCGTTGCGCCCGAGCATGAGCTGGTTGGACGGGTGTTGGCCGCGCCTGGGCCGAGGACCGATGTTGGGAGGGTCTCGGCGTATGTTCAGGCCGCTCGGAACAAGAGTGATGTTGATCGGCAGGAGGCCAAGACGAAAACCGGCGTCGATCTGGGGATTGATGCGATCAACCCGGCGACGGGGGGGGCGATACCGGTGTGGGTGGCCGATTATGTGCTGATGGGGTATGGGACGGGGGCGATCATGGCCGTGCCTGGGCATGATGAGCGGGACAATGAGTTTGCTGCGGCGATGGGGTTGCCGGTGGTGGAGGTGGTGCGGCCACCTGCGGAGTTCAAGGGCAAGCCAGGGGTGTGCTTTAGCGGCTCGGGCACGGCGATCAACTCTTCGGGGCCTGAGGTCTCGATCGACGGGCTGCCGACGGCTGAGGCGAAGGGGAAGATCATCGCGTGGCTGGAGGGGAGCGGGCGTGGGGTGCGGAAGGTGAACTATCGGCTGCGCGACTGGACCTTCAGCCGGCAGCGGTATTGGGGTGAGCCGATCCCGATTGTGTTTGATGAGCACGGGGACCACTACCCGGTGAGCGCATCGCACTTGCCGGTGGTGCTGCCGGAGTTGGAGGATTATGCCCCGGCTGAGAGCGACGATGCGCAGCCGCTGCTCGCTAAGGCGAAGGCGTGGATGAATACAACCGCAGGCGCAGCGGGGATTGAAGGGGTTGACCCCGCGCTGGACCACCCCAGCTCGCCGGTTACGCGCGAGGCCAACACCATGCCCGGCAGCGCAGGCTCGTCTTGGTATTTTCTGCGGTACTGCGACCCGAAGAACACCTCGGCGTTCATCGATCCGAAGATCGATGCGTATTGGATGGGCAATGGTGTTGACTTCTACATCGGCGGCAGCGAGCACACGGTGGGGCACCTGCTCTATGCGCGGTTCTGGCAGAACGCGCTGTGCGACCTGGGGCATGTTTCGTGCCGGGAGCCGTTTCGGAGGCTGTTCCATCAGGGGATGATCACGAGCTTTGCGTATCAGCGCGGCGACAAGAGCCTGGTGCCCGTTGATGAGGTGGACGAGGGGCCCGAGGGTGTCTTTGTTGAGCGTGCCACGGGCAAGGTGGTCGAGCAGATCGTTGCCAAGATGAGCAAGAGCCTCAAGAACGTCATCAACCCTGATGAGATCATCGCCGGGTATGGGGCGGACACGTTCCGGCTTTATGAGATGTATATGGGGCCGCTGGAGGCGAGCAAGCCTTGGAACACCAAGGACATCATCGGGCCGTTTAGGTTCTTGCAGCGGCTGTGGCGGAACGTGATCGATGAGCAGAGCGGGGCGGTGGTGCTGGCAGGCGAGGGGGCGCCGGCGGAGTTGACGCGGCTGGTGCACCGGACGATCGCGGGTGTTACGCAGGATATCGAGAACATCTCGCTGCACACGGCGATTGCCAAACTGATCGAGCTGAACAACGCGGTCACCAAGGCCGCGGCGGTTGGGCCGGTGCCCAAGAGCATCATCGAGCCGATGCTGGTCTTGCTTGCGCCCTTTTGCCCGCACATCTGCGAGGAACTTTGGTCGCGCCTCGGGCACGAGAAGACCATCGCCGACGCGCCGTGGCCGACGCACGACCCGGCGATGCTTGTGGAAGAGACGGTGGAGATTCCGGTGCAGGTGCAGGGGAAACTGCGTGGGAAGGTGCTGGTGCCGGCGGGGTCGGACGCCAAGACGATCGAGCAGATCGCACTTGCAGACGCCAAGGTGCAAGGGGCGCTGGAGGGCAAGCCGATCAAGCGGGTGATCGTGGTGCCCGGCAAGCTCGTGAACATTGTTACGGGGTGAGGGCGTGGGGGTGATTGGTGATCAGTCCTACCCTTGCGGGCCATGATTGACCTGAAACTGCTGCGAGAGAACCCTGCCCACTTCAAGGAAGGCGCACGCCTGAAGGGCGTGGCGGTGGACATCGAGCACCTGCTGGCGCTAGACGCGCGCCGGCGTGCGTTGCAAACGAGCCGGCAGGCGTTGGCGGCCGAGCAGGGGCAGCTGGAGAAGGTCGTCGGCCCGCAGCTGGGCAAGCTCAGCGGGGAGCTGAAGAAGGCGGCCGATGAGGGCGCACGGAGGGAGATTGAGGGGCAGATTGCGAGTCTGCGGGGCCAGCCTGCCGCGCTCAAGGCGCAGGTTCAGGCGCTCGATGAGCAGGAGCGTGCGATCGAGCCCGAGTTAACGGCGTTGCTGCTGACGGTGCCGCAACCGCCCGATGCGGATGTGCCCAGGGGCGAAGGCCCGGCGGACAACATAGAGGCCAAGCGTTGGGCGCCGGCGGGGTGGGACTGGGGCAAGTCCTTTGCCGAGAACAAGGGGTTCCCGGCACAGAACCACATCGACCTGTGCGCGAGGCTCGGGCTGGCGGATTTTCCACGCGGGGTGAAGATGTCCGGCACGCGGTCGTACGTGCTGGCCGGGGACGGGATGCTGCTGCACCAGGCGATCCTGCGCTACGCGCTGGACTTCATGGTCCACCGCAACGGGTTCAAGCCGATGAGCGTGCCGGTGCTGGTGCGTGAGGAGTGCATGGTCGGGACGGGGTTTTTCCCGGCCGGTCGGGAGCAGGCGTATCAGATTGAAGAGTCCAAGCGTGGTGGTGGCAGTGGTAGCACCGGTGGTAGTGGGCACGACCTGTTTTTGACGGGCACGGGTGAGGTCGGCTTGATGGGGCTGCACGAGGGGGAGATTCTTGATGAGTCGGTCCTGCCGCTCAAGTATGTTACCGTGAGCACGTGTTTTCGACGTGAGGCGGGTGCGGCGGGCAAGGACACGGCGGGTCTGTACCGCGTGCATGTCTTTGACAAGGTCGAGCAGGTGATCATCGCCCGCGCCGACGAGGCCGAGAGCCGGGTGTGGCATAGGGAGATGATCGGGTATGTCGAGGCGTTGCTGCAGAGCCTTGGGCTGCCCTACCGGCTGTTGCAGTGCTGCACGGCGGACCTGGGCGTGAAGAACGCCGACATGATCGATATCGAGTGCTGGATGCCCGGCCGCGGCGAGTTTGGCGAGACACACTCGGCGTCGCGGTTGTACGACTACCAGTGCCGACGGCTGAACATGCGCTACCGCCCGGGGGGCGAGGGTGGCAAGGGGCCCACCGCTATCTGCCACAGCCTGAACAACACCGTCGCGGCCAGCCCAAGGTTGATGATCCCGATCCTGGAGATGTACCAGCAAGCGGACGGGACGGTGAAGGTGCCCGAGGTACTGCGGGCGTATATGGGTGGGAAGGTACAGATCGGGTGAGGAGCGTCAGCGGCTGGGACGCACGGCTTAGCCGCGCACCTCAGCGGCGCAGTTGGGTGATGATCCCGGCACGTTGGTCTGCTGGGGCACCAAAGAGTGCCGTCGCGGCGACGATGACGTTGCACCCGGCTTCTCGGGCCGAGGGGGCGGTGGTGGGGTTGAGGCCGCCGTCCATTTGCAGGTGTTGATGGGCGTTGAGTTTGGGCTTGATTGCGCGGCATTTGTCGAGCACTTCGGGGATGAAGGCCTGCCCGCTGAAGCCGGGGTTGACGCTCATGACCAGCACGAGGTCGGCAATGTCGAGGTGGGGCCAGAGGAGGTCGATCTTGGTCGGCGGGTTGATCGCGACGCCGACGGTCAGGCCGAGGTCGCGGGCCTGTTTGGCGAACTCGGCACCCGCGGCGGGGGAGAGCACCTCGCAGTGGTACGTTACGTGGTTGGCCCCCGCCTTGGCAAAGGGCTGGATGAACCTGGCCGGGTCGGCGACCATGAGGTGCACGTCCAGGAGTGCGCCGGGGCAGGCGGCGCGGACGCCCTTGCAGACATCGGGCCCCATTGTGAGGTTGGGGACAAAGTGCCCGTCCATGACGTCTAGGTGGAGCAGGTCGGCGCCCGCGGCAAGGATGTGCTGGCAGTCGCGGGCCAGGTGGCCGAAGTCCGCCGAGAGGATCGAGGGGGCGATAAGCGTGCGGAGTAGGTCGGCTCTCCGAGCCGACAGTCCTCCCTCGGCGCTAATTGAGTCATTGAACCGCATGGACAGAGGGTAACCCCCCGGCGGCTTGTCCACGCATCAAGCAGGACCGGCTATGCTGGCATCCCCTCAAAGAGGCCTGCGCGGCGTGGAGCCGTTGTTTTTGGCCGAGCTTTAAGGTTGGGGCAGGCTGGTGGTATGGACCCCAGCGTTGGCCCCTGGTATGACCTTGGCCCTTTGCGAGCCGCACATGCAGAGCCTCCTTGACCGCTTGGACCTTTCCCCCTCCCGCACGCACTCGAACCTGGCCCCTGCCAGGCTGGTAGAAATGGCCGTGGCAAGGGGTGAGGGGGTGCTGGCCAGCAACGGGGGGCTGGTCGCCAAGACCGGCGACCGCACCGGCCGCAGCCCCAAGGACAAGTACCTCGAGGACACCCCGGGCATCCACGACAAGATCGGGTGGGGTGGGTTCAACACCCCCATCACGCCGGGGAACTTTGATAAGGTGGTGGGGATCGCGATCGACCACCTCAACGCGCAGAAGGACGTGTTTGTGTTTGAGGGGTTTGTGGGAGCCGACCCGAAGCACCGGCTGGGCGCACGCGTGATTGCCGAGCAGGCGTGGCACAGCCTCTTTATCCGCACGCTTTTTATCCCCCAAGGCTCGCCCGCGGCGGGGACGGACGCGCAGGGCCGGCCGGCAAAGTGGAAGCACGACTGGACGATCCTCAACGCCAGCAAACGGCGCTTGACGCCGGCGGAGCAGGCCGAGCTGGGGGTGAAAAGCCCGGTGATCATCGTGCAGAGCCTAGAGCGCAAGCTGGTGGTGATCGTCGGCAGCGAGTACGCCGGGGAGATGAAGAAGAGCCTGTTTTATGCGATGAACTACGACATGCCCGAGCAGGGGGTCTTCCCGATGCACTGCTCGTGCAACGTTGCCAAGGACGACCCGATGAACGTGGCGCTCTTCTTTGGCCTCTCGGGCACGGGCAAGACGACGCTCTCGGCGGACCCTGCGCGTGCCCTTGTGGGCGACGATGAGCACGGGTGGAGCGACAGGGGTGCCTTCAACTTTGAGGGTGGGTGCTACGCCAAGTGCATCAAGCTGTCCAAGGAGGGTGAGCCTGAGATTTGGGATGCGATCCGGTTTGGAAGCGTGCTGGAGAACGTGGTGATCGACGGGCAGACGCGCGTGCCGGACTATGACAGTGATGCGCTGGCGGAGAACAGCCGGGCGACGTACCCGCTGGAGTTTATCGATGGCGCAGTGGTCCCGAGCCTGGCTGGGCACCCGAGGAACGTGGTCTTCCTGACGGCCGATGCGTATGGCGTGATGCCCCCGATCGCACGTTTGAGCCGGGAGCAGGCGATGTACTACTTCATCAACGGGTACACCAGCAAGTTGGCGGGGACGGAGTTGGGTGTCAAGGAGCCGCAGCCGAACTTCAGCGCGTGCTTTGGCGGGCCGTTTTTGCCCAGGCCGGCGATGGTCTATGCGCAGATGCTCGCCGACCGGGTCAAGAAGCACAACGCGGATGTTTGGCTGCTGAACACGGGGTGGACGGGCGGCCCGTATGGCGTGGGGGAGCGATTCAAGTTGGCGTACACGCGTGCGTTTGTGCGGGCGATTTTGGATGGGTCGCTCAAGGGGGTCAAGTGCGAGCCGGACGCGGTCTTCGGGCTGCCGATCCCGGCCGAGGTGCCCGGCGTGCCGTGGCGGCTGCTCAAGCCGAGGAACGCGTGGGCAAGCGGGGTCGAGTATGACCGGCGTGCCAAGGACCTGGCGGCAAAGTTCCGCGACAACGACAAGAAGTTTGACATGCCCGAGAACGTCCGCTCGGCTGGGCCGAGGGGATAGGCCAAGGGTTCGCCCACGGGGTGTATTTGTAGGAGCCGTATATGCCCACCTGTGCCATCATCCTCTCGGGCTGCGGCCGGGGGGATGGGTCGGAGATTCATGAGTCAGTCTCGATCTTGCAGCACATCTGCCGGCTGGGTGGGACGTACCGGTGCTTTGCGCCGGACAAGGCCCAGCAGGACGTGATCAACCACCTAACGGGAGAGGCCGAGGGTGGCAGCCGGAACTGTCTGGTAGAGTCGGCACGGATCGCGCGTGGGGAGATTTCGCCGATTACTTCTTGCCGGGTGGAGGACTTTGACGCGTTGTTGCTGCCTGGCGGGTTTGGTGCGGCTAAGAACTTGTGCACGTTTGCGCGCGATGGGGAGAAGATGGCCGTGGACGCGGAGGTGGACCGTCTGGTGCGTGGGTTCCACCACGCGGGCAAGCCGATCGGGCTGGCGTGCATCGCGCCGGTGATCGCGGCGCGGGTATTGACGGGGGTTGCCGTTACGCTCGGCGGCGAGGGGGATGCGCCGAACGCCGTGCGCGCGTGGGGGAGTGTGCACCGCGTGGTGGGGGTGCACGAGTGCGTGGTGGATGAGGGGTTCAAGGTCGCCACGGCCCCGGCATATATGTACGCAGAGGCCAACGCGTGGCAGGTGAGCGTCGGCATCGGGAAGATGGTCGAGCAGGTTTTTAGGCTCTCGGCGCAGGGCTGAGGCCCGCACGGCCGCGGCGGCCCAGGTGCCACCCCAGCACCACACCCGCGACCCCGAGCGATGCTGCCCCGATCCCCTGGGTGAGCTCACGCTGGAAGTACGCACGCCGGGATTGGTCCGTCAGCCACGCCGCGACGTCCTCGGCACGGTTGGGGTTGGACCGAAAGGCCTGCGGCAGCCGTGGATCGACGCGAGCCTGGTCGATCGCGCCGGAGTTGACGAGGGCGGCATACTTGCCGGCAGCCTCACCGACGGCGGCACGGCCCTGGTTGCCAGCGTTGGCGAGCATCGCCGAGCCTGTGGCCAGGAGCAGGAGGCCGAGGATGATGAGCAGCCGTGGGACGGTCATGGGGGAAGGGTAGAGGGAACCAAGGGCTGGCCAACCCCACCCCTGCCCCTCCCCTCGGGAGCCTGTTGCGCCATTGTTAGGTATTGACAACTCAAAGAGTGGCGTCCATGCTTGGATTTCCCGCCAAGGAGCCATCGCA
>VYKU01000153.1_pt1 | contig 18403 bp, 14 predicted proteins | sample 5114491 | NCBI WGS metagenome assembly VYKU01 (sample SAMN12291796, study PRJNA351875) | freshwater metagenome | isolation source: freshwater lake | place: USA: Michigan, Gull Lake | collected 2011-07-05 | reverse complement strand
CCACCCCCGGCTAACCTACCCCATGCCCACACCGGCCGCCACATCAGGCACCGCGCACACCCGGAGTACGCACACGCCCGACCCCGGCGATCCCCGCCTCTCACTCGCTCCCCCCACCTGCCAGGCCCAGCAAGTCTGCATCAACCCCGCCTGCGCCAGCACCTACCCCGTTGGCGACACCCTCGTCTCCTGCCGGGCGTGCGGGTCGCTGCTTGACGTCCGCTACCGCTGGCCGTGGTCCTTCCCGCGCAACTGGTCGTTCCTTCGGCCCATGCACGGCCCCTTCGGCCACCCCGATGCCTCCGGCGTCTGGCGCTTCCGCTCCCTCCTCCCCTTCTTCAACCACCCCGATCAGATCGCCAGCCTTGGCGAGGGGCGGACGATCCTCCAGCAGGCCGACCTCCTGGCCGAGCACCTCGGCTTCTCCCCAGGCACACTGCACCTGCAGTATGAAGGTCAAAACCCATCCGGCTCGTTCAAGGACAACGGCATGGCCGCCGCCTTCACACACGCCCGCATGGTCGGCGCGACGGTCTGCGCCTGCGCCAGCACAGGCAACACCAGCGCGAGCATGGCCGCATACGCCGCCCAGAGCGCACGCCCGGCCAAGCCCGGCACGCCCGCCCGGCCTGGCATCAAGGGCGTGATCTTCATCGGCGACGGAAAAATCGCCCTGGGCAAGCTCAGCCAAGCACTCGACTATGGCGCGCTGACACTGCAAGTCGCCGGGGACTTTGACGCCTGCCTCGCACGCATCCGCCACATCGCCGAGAAGATCCCGCAGGCCGGCGTCTACCTGATGAACTCCGTCAACCCCTTCCGCCTCGAAGGGCAAAAAACCATCATGTTCCGCGTCCTGGAAGCCCTCGCCTGGCGCGTACCCGACTGGATCGTCGTCCCCGGCGGCAACCTCGGCAACTGCAGCGCCTTCGGCAAGGCCTTCATCGAACTCAAACAACTCGGCCTCATCGACCGCGTGCCCAGGCTCGCCGTCATCAACGCCGCCGGCGCGTGCACACTCGACCGCGTTTACAACACACTCGGCGTCCGCTGGAACCAGGGCCGCTACTTCACCGACGGCGGGCAGGTGAAGGTCAACAACGAGTACGCACGCATGGACGCCGACGGCGAACGCGCCAGCACCATCGCCAGCGCCATCGAGATCAACCGACCCGTCAACCTCCCCAAGGCCCTCCGCGCTCTCGAGTTCATGAACGGCGACAACACCACCGCCTACTCCCCCGACGGCGGCGTCGTCCGCAGCGTTGATGACCAGACCATCCGCCACTACAAAGCCCTCGTCGGCAGGTTCGGCTTCGGGTGCGAGCCGGCCAGCGCCGCCAGCCTCGCCGGGGCCCACCTGCTGCTCCAGCAAGGCCTCATCAAGCCCGGCCAGCTCGTCGCCTGCATCCTCACCGGGCACATCCTCAAAGACCCCGACGTAACCGTCGCCTACCACACCAAGCCGCAGTCAAACGGCCCGCACTCAAACCCCGACTTACTCGGCACCCTCGCCAACGCCCCCATCAAGGTCAAGGACAACCTGCCGGATATCCTGACCGCGATGGGCGTGCCAGCCGCAGGGCTAAGCCTCGGCTGACATATAACGGCGGATGTTGTTTATGCAGAACCCCTCCCCCGAGGGGAGGGGCAGGGGTGGGGTTCAATTCACTCAAAAGCCCCCAGAAACAAAGTGAAAAACCCCGGGCCGCACGGCCCGGGGTTGGTTTGATTATAGGTTTTAGGTGTTAGGTTCTAGGTCCGAGGTCTTTGCATTCCCTCGGCACTCGGCCCTCACCCCTCACACCTTCCTTAGCACCCCGCAAAGAACCGATTCAGGAAGACGATGATGTCGTCGGCCGTCAGCTCACCGTCGATCGCCGTGGTTTTCTGGCCAGGGCCAGAGACGTCGCTGAGCAGGTTCCCGGCGAAAAAGCGGTTGAGGAAGACGATGATGTCGTCAGCCGTCAGCTCGGCATCGATCGCCGTGGTGTTCTGTCCGGGGCCTGAGATGTTGCTCGGGTTGTTGCAGACCGGGCCAGCCGAGGGGAGGTCGATGGTAACGATCCCCGAGACCAGCGTGCTGTAGTTGTTGCTGCAGACGTTCCCGGCCTCGAAGAAGGACGTGAGGAGGGCCAGCTTGCGGTCGCTGGTGATCCACGCCTGCCCACGGAAGCGCGGGGCGAAGTTGCCGATGAAGAACTGACGCCCATTGATCGTCACGGCCTGGCCCTCACGCAGCAGGACCTCCGCCCTGGTCCCGTTCCGCCAGACCACGACGTTGTCCGTCGCAGCGTCGGCGTTGTTGGTAAAGCCCGCGATCACAACGTCGTTGCCGTTGCTGGCAAAGCCCTGGAACGTCCGGCTGTTGACCGACCCGCTCCACAACTCGCTACTCCCCGGCACGATCGGGTCACCACCCTTGGCCAGCAGCACGCCGTTGAAGACAACAAAGCCCCCGCCCACCGTCGCCGGGGGGACCGCAGCAAAGTTGCCCACGGCGTACCAAGACCCGTCGGGCTGCATGAAGGCCGAGTCAAACGTCGCAACGTTGCTCGTAACGCCCGACCCAACGATCGGGAACCCTTCCTGCAGCACCGTCGCGCCGTTGACGGCCACAAAGCCGTCGTCGGTCGTGTTCGCTGGAAGCAGCCTGGCCTGGCCAGAGACCAGGCGGTTGGTCCCGCTGGCATTGACGCTGTAACTGAGCACACCGGCCGTGTTGGCATCAACCGAGGTGATCGCTGCGCCGGGGTTTGTTCCCAGCAGGCCTGATGGAATCGTTACACCCTTGCGCACGGCCAGTGCCGTGCCACTGGAGGCGACGCCGACAAAGTCGTTGCTCGTTGTAACGCCCGTGCCCGAGATGGTCCCGGTGAAGCTCACCGTGCCATTGTTCTGGATGGTCGTGGCGTTGAAGACCGAGGTGTTCACGCCGGCCGTGGCCGGGCCCCAGTTGATCCCGCTGCCGAGACCAAGACCGGCTGGCACAGGGTCCCCCTGGCGGGCAACAACCGTGAAAGCCGAGGGGTTGCTGACGTTCCCCTTGACCACAACGGAGGTCGGGTTGGTGTCGCTGCCACCGATGGTCTGCGTGGCGAAGACGAAGTCCCCGTTGTTGTTGATCGCCGGCGCCGTCAGGGCCGCCGGGAAGGCAACACCCGAGCGCAGGGCCCGGCCCGGGTTGGCCGAGTCAACCGCGGTGCTTCCCTCGCTGGCGATGAGCGTGGTCGTGAGGGCACCGCCGCTGATCTGGCCCACCAACAGGGAGCCGTCAAAGTTCCTTGCAAGCGTAGTGCCCGCGTCGCCGTTGTTGTTCTCGACCCAGAAGGCCATCTTGCTGCCGTCAGCCGAGGCAACCGGGCGGCCTGGGATGTTGCGTGCCCGGACGGTTCCAAGCCCATCATTGAACTCACCAAGTGAGCCGGCGTTCCAACCGCCGTTGGTAGGCTCGTTCTCATAGGCCGCCGGGACGACGATGAACAGGGGTGTAACAGCCGTGCTGAAGGCGGGGCCTGTGAACGGGACAAAGTTGCGAACTGCAAACGAGTTGTTGTTCAGGCTGGTTTCGTTGACGGCAGCGCTCGCGACGCCGTTGACGAGGACCGTACCGCCGGCAATCGCCGTCGCCGTGATGTTCAGCGTTGCCGAGCCACCACCTGTGGCCAGCGGGGGGAGCGTCCAGGTAACGGTGTTGCCCGAGACGACCGCGCCCGGGGCCGCGATCGTGCCCAGGTTGCCCGAAAGCGTGAAGGTAACCGTCGAGCCGGTCGCAACGTCGGTGCCGTTGTTCGTAGCCGTGGCAATGAACGTCAGGGACGAGCCGACCGTCGCCGAGCCACAAACGGCACCGCCGATGTTCAACGCGATGTCTGGCACCAATGCGCCGCAGACCTGGATACCCGACTGCGTCGTGCGGGGCACGGCTGAGTTGACGGCAAAGACCGTCCAATCCGCGCTGTTCACGCCGGCGTCATCACACCCCGAACCGTTGCGGAAGAGGGCCGATGCGCTGGTCGTAGCCGCGGCGGGTGAACCACCTTTGGAGTTGTTGGCAGTTCCCCAGCCGAGCCAATCTACAACTGTGCCCGCAACTGGTGTAGGGGCGGTGCTGACAACCATGTTTGTCGCTGGGGTCGTGGTACCCGAAAAATCGAAGTCGGAGATGAGCGCGATCTTGGCGCCCGACTGGCTCATAAAAACGGTTCCCGAAGCAGCAGTAGCCACAAAGTCCGGCACCAAGGGATTGCTGCCGATCAGCAAGGTCGTGATGCTCGGGCTCGTGCTGCTAGCACCCGGGTCGGTTACAACAAGGTACGACTGGCCAGCCTGAATCGTTAGCGGCGACGGGAGGCGAACCCGATTGCCCCAAGTGTTGCCTGTCGCGCTCGAGTAGACCAAGGCAGCATTTGTAAGCGTCTGGTCCGTCGTGCCCTTGTTGAATAGGACGACGAAGTCCTCTTTGTACGTGCCCGAACCGCCGCCACCACCATAGACCTGGCTCATGACAACTTGGGCCTGACCAGCAGCGGCAAAGAGTGCCGCGGCGGTGACAAACGAGAGGATGCTCTTGGTGCGATTCATAATCTACTGCTCCATGTATGGGGTTGCGAAACTCGTTCTTGAACTGGGTTAGAAAACTGCTGCGACGGGCTTTCAGGCAGCCCGCAGAAGAACCGGGTCAAACAGAGGCACCGATAGAAACAGCCGGGCCACAAACCCCCGGCACAAACAGACAACAGCCAAGCACTGGTGCGCACCGCGCGAACCTCAACACCCCTGTTCCAACTAATAGAATACCGCATAAATAACCCCCCGCCCATCGAAAAATCCCTTATATTTGCCCTCTTCACGCATCCTTCACGCAAACCGGCCCCGCATCTCAATCCCCCAATCCCCCATCGCACGCGTTGTTTGTAACCTGGCAGGTTCCCACCTTACCAAAGCACCCCAAACCACCCAAATCACGCAAACCACCCAAATCCCCCAGAACACCCAAATCCTCAACGCTCCCCTACCACTTGTATACGCCACCACCCTCTCATACGCTGGCCCCATGGCCGAGGTCTGGCTCGTCAACCGCGCGACGGGGCAGATGGGCAATCGGCTGATGTTCTTTGCCGCCGTCTATGCCTGGTGCCTGCACGAGGGGCACGACCTCTTCTGCCCCGGGCTGGGCGGGTGTGCGGAGTTTTTTACACCCCTAGCCGGTCAACTCTGGCCCTCGCCGACGCGCCCCGTGCCAACCGACCTGCACCGGGCGATGATCGACCGCACCCGCCAAACGCGCATCGACCGCACCCGCCTGCTGGCAAAGCTGCATCTGTTGCCAGGGGTCGTGCGCAAGCCCTCGGGTGTTGTCGCCTATGCCCTGCCGCCTACGGACGACTACTTCCCGGCAGCCAACCTCCGTCGGCGTCGTCGACTGTGGATTCCCGCGTGGCGTTGCTTCAACCCGGTGGGCATCCAGCGTTACCGCGCGCAGATCACCGCCGCGCTCACACCACGCCCCGACTTGGCCAAGGCCGCCGACGACTTTGCCGCGACCCTCGATCCAGCCCGCCTGCACATCGGCGTGCATGTCCGTCGGGGCGATTACCGCAACTTCCTGGGTGGGAAGCACTTCCACCCTGCCAGCGTCTACCACCAGCAGATGCGCGCCCTGGCCGAGCGCTTCGCCGACCGTCGGCCGCAGTTTGTGATCTTCTCCGACGAACCCCGCAACCCCGGCGAGTTCCCCGGCCTGGACGTCATCATCTCAGGCGGGGACATGATCGCCGACCTGCTCCGCATGGCACGCATGCACGCCGTGGTCGGCCCGATGAGCTCCTTCAGCGCGATGGCCTCCTACCTCGGCAACGGCGTCGCCTACCACTTCGGCCCGCACGCAAGCGAAGACAACCTCCAGTGGGTCTACCTCGGCTACCCCGTCGTGCGCTCCATCGACGAGCTCGACGCCGCACTCGGCGACCCAACCACCATCACCTCCACACACGCCGGCACGCCAGGCTATCCCATCGACCTGCGCCCACGCAAAGACCACCACTAACAAACCTACCCTTACACAATGCCCACCGGCAACATCCTCTATCTCGCGCCCGCCTTCCTCGCAGACCGCCGGCACAAAACCATCCGCGGCGTACAAGTCTTTGACCTCCTCTTCGTCCGCGACCTCGTCAAACTCGGCCACAATGTAACCCTCGTCGGCGAGGCCAACTGGCGCCCACGCTTCGAAGAACACCTCGCCGGCGCAAGGCCCACCATCCTCTACACCCCACCGCTCCGCAAACCCCTGCCGTGCATGCTCTGGGCCAGCCTCGCCCTCCGCGGCCGCTTCGACGCCACACACGTCGGCAACCCCGCCATGGGGATGCTCCCGGGCCTCTCGATCCTCGCCCGCCGCGGGATGCTCGGCAAACTGACGATCCAGGCCAACAAAGCCCCGAGCGAGCGCTTTGCCAGGTGGGTTTCCAAGTGGTCGCCTGTCTACCCCGCCCTGAGCAAAGGGGTCTGCACAGGCTCACCGGCGTGGATGCGCGACAAGATGCACGTCTACTACGGCATCGTCAACCCCGAAGAGTTCTACCCCCCGCCCACGCCCCTCCCGCCCGAGCCGGTCAACTTCATCCTCGTCGGCAAGCTCGACAACCTCTGGAAAGGCGCGCCCGAGGCCCTCGACGCCTGGTCGCGCCTCGACCCAGCCGTGCGCAAACGCTGTAGGCTACACCTGGTCTCCTACCCCAACCCACCTGCCAACCTCCCCGAGGGCGTCATCGCTCACCCCTGGCGGCCCGCCTCGGATATCCCCCCCCTGCTGCGGCAGATGCACGTCATGCTCGTCCCCTCGACGAACAACCAAGAGACCTTCAGCCAGGCGATGGTCCAGGGGATGCTCACGGCCTTGCCGATCATCGTCAACGACCTGCCCGTGCTCACCGAAAAACTCGACGCCGGCGGGGGCCTGATCTCCCGCTCAAACGAGCAGCTCGCCCAGCACATCACCACCCTGGCCAACGACCCCGCCCTTCGGCAAAGCATGGGCCAGGCCGGTCGCGCCGTCGCACTCCAACGCTATATCTGGGACTCGAAAGTCTTCGTCGAACGCTTCTTGCTGCGGGCATAACCCCGGCTACGCCGCCCCCACTACCCTGCACGCATGTCCATTTGCGTTATCATCCCCGCCGCCGGCTCGGGCAAGCGTTACGCCGACTCGGCCATCGCGCAAGGGCGCGACCCAGGCTCGATTACCTCCAAACTCGACGAGGACCTCGGCGGGCGCCCCGTCCTGCAACGCACCATCGAGCTCTTCGCCAACCACCCGCGCGTCTCGAGCATCATCGTCGCCGGCCCACACGATGAATCCCCCTTCGCCCACTTCAAACTCCGCTACGCCGACAAACTCGCCCTCCTGGGCGTTGTCATCACCCGTGGCGGGGCGACGCACCGCCACGAGACCGTCGCCGCCGCCCTCGCGCACGCCCCGGCTGACTGCACACACATCGCCGTGCACGACGCCGCCCGCCCGTGCACACCCGCCGACCTCATCGAGCGCGTCCTCGATGCCGCCGAGCACCACCCCGCCGTGATCCCGGCGATCAACGTTGCCGACACACTCAAACGCGTCCGCACCCACCCCGTCGAGCAAGCCCCCGCCGACCCCCTCGACGCGATCCTCGGCACACGCAACGCCCCCCCCCTGCGTGCCGTGCAAGAAACCATCGACCGCACCAACCTCGTCGGCGTGCAAACGCCGCAGGTCTTCGCACGACAGGTCCTCGTCGCCGCCTACCAGCAGCCCAACCTGACCAGCACCGACGACGCCCAACTCGTCGAACGCCTCGGCCACCCCGTCGTCGTCGTCCCCGGCGACGCCCGCAACATCAAAATCACCACCGCCGACGACATCACCCTCGCCCGCGCCATCATGGGCCTCCGCCCACAAGAAGCCCGCGCCACGCACAAACGCTTCTGATCCTCCCCCTCACCCCTCGGCCCTCACCCCTCGGCCCTTCTTCCCCCTACGCCGTCATCTTCCGCATCGGGAACATAAAACTCGCGATGTTCACGCACAACCGGTCCCCAAGCCGGGCGAACGCGTCCGCACGCTCGTCGGCGACCTTGCGCACCTCCGCCGCCGAGGTGCCGAGTTTGCCCAGCAGTTCCTGAGACCACTTGTCCGCCAGGAACCCATCCATATCCGCACGCGTGCTCTCAAAGTGGTACTGAAACCCATACGTCCGCAGCCCAACGCTAAACGCCTGCACCTTGCACGCTTTGCTCGTCTGCAAGAGCGTCGCCCCCTCGGGCAACTTGGTAACCATCTGCCCGTGCGCCTGAAACTGCCAGCTCGTCCACGGAATCCCCGCCAAAATCCGGTCCGTGTTCCCCGCCGGCGTCTGCTCCACGGCACACAAACCAAACTCCCCGGGCGGGCTTGTCATCGCCCCCACCTCACCACCCAGTGCCGCTGCAATCATCTGCGCACCCAGGCATATCCCCAGCACCGGCAACTGCCGGGCGTGCGCCTCACGCAGGTACGCCAGCTCCGCGTTCATCCACGGCACATCATCCCCCACGTTCATCGGCCCACCCAGTGAGATCACCGCGTCCACATCATCAAAGTCCACCGGCACCCCACGCCCACCCTGCGTCGCCGGCAGGTCAAGCCGGCGGATATCCAACCGGTGCGCATAATCACGCAAAGCAGGCCCTAAACGCCCAATACCATCCGTCGCCGCGTGCTGCAGAACAATGATCGGCATACCAAAGCGTAGAACCACCAACCAACCCCGGCACGCGCCGCCCCACCCCCCGCTCAACCCACCACATCAAGCCGCTTGCCCAGGCTCAGCACCGTCGCCACCTCATTCCGCTCACTCGGCCGCGAATAAAACGCCATCGGCACGCCCGCCCCCACCACCGGCCGCTGGCCCGAAAAATCCACGCCCCCAGGCACCACCGCCCCGACCAACTCACCCAGCTTCCCCGAGCCTGCGGCTACCTGCTGCTTCACCTCCACCAAAGGCGCCACGGGCTGCTCGGGTGCCACCCGCGCAACAACCCCGGCCGACTTGACGCCATACGCACGCGCCAAGTACGCCGCGCTCCCGGCAGCAACCGACAAACCCGATGATGAACCAATACCCATATCCAAGGTTACTCGGCCCACACCCCGCGCCGCAACCAATGAAGCAGCAAAAATCTACAACTCCCACCGCGCCGGCCCTCAAACCAGGCAACTCCTGCCGCCCCCCAACATGCCCCGCCCACAAGGCCCCTATCCCGGTATGATCCCTCGGATGAATCCCGCAAACACCCGCCACCGCCTTGCAACCCCGTCAACAAACCCCCCGAACACACCGTACGTAACAACACCATAGCATGAACACCGACAACACCCCGCCACTGGGCCCCTCGGCCCCGCGCAGCGTCAACGAGGTGGGCATCGAACGCGAGATCAAGGCCCTCAAGGCGATGGTCATGGCCGAGGCCGCCGCCGCCGTCGGCATGATCGAGCAGGCCTCCGAGGCCCTCCTCAACCGCGACGAAACCCTCGCACGCGTCGTCATCTCGCACGACGACGAGATCGACCGCAACGAGGTGCAGATCGAGGAAGAGTGCTTCCGCGTCCTGGCCCTCTTCCAACCCTTCGCCAAGGACTTTCGGCACATCACCACGCTCGTCAAGGTCAACAGCGATATCGAGCGCGTCGCCGACCACGCCACCAGCATCGCCAAGCAAGCGATCAAACTGAAAAAACTCAACTCCCCACCCTACCCCACGCCCCTCATCGAGCTTGCCCACCGCGTCCCGATGATGTGCCACGCCCTGCTCGGCACCCTCGCCAGCGAGAGCGCCGAGCAGGCCCGCGACCTGGTGCTCCGCGACAAGGCGATCGACTCACTGGAAAAGCAACTCTTCGAAGAGTGCGTCAACATCATGACCACCGACCGCCAGAGCAAGGCCGCCTGCCTGCTCATCCACCGCTGCGGCCGCGAACTCGAACGCGTCGGCGACCTGATGAAGAACATCGCCGAGGATTTGATCTATCTGCAGTCGGGGAACATCGTCCGCCATGAGGCGAAGAAGATGCCCCGGTAAACGGTGATTAGGCACCGCTGTAATCCACACCCCTTACGGCAACCCCTTGGCGTACGGCTCGGTCCCACCCCAGTCCGTCCCCTTCAGGCCGTCGAGGGTCATCATCCAGCGGATCGGGTTGGACGTGCTCATTCCCACCGGCGCAGCAGGCTGGCCCTGTGCCTCAATCGGGGTATAGGTGATGCTCTGCCGAACGATCGCCCCGCCAGGCGTCGTGATGAACCCCCCGCGGTTGACCCTGCTGGTAAAAATCCGCCGCGTCGAGCCGTCAAAGGCCATTACCAGGTTGTCGGCAATCGGCAGCGACCAGTGCGTCGGGCGGTTCTCGTGCCAACTGAACTGCTCATAGAACAGCGCCTTCGTCGACGGGAACTGGATATCAACGATCTTGCGCGTGCCGATGGGCGCGTTGTTCGTAGCCACCGTGCCGGTATCAAATATCCTAATAGTTTGGTTGGGCCGAGCTGTCGTCCCCGGCAAATCCCTGTCGATCCCCCAGAACGGGATCGGGAACTGGTAACTCGTCCGGAAGGCCATCACCGGGTCTGTCGACAACGGCGACCTCGCGCGACGGGCAATCGAGTCCTCACGGACATTCAGCAGGAAAAAATCCTCCGGACAGGCCGCGATCGGCTCGGGCAACCGCCCCGATAGATACTCGTACAGCACCGCCTGCGAAAAGTTGATGTGCGGAAAGAGATTGTCGTTTGGCGAGGTATTCACCACCGAATATGCCCGGATGATCGACTGGAACTGGTTCTTACCTGCCTCCTGATCCGATGTCGCCGTGTAGGTCGCTCCTGAGTCCGAGCCGAAACCCCGGTACGACACGCCGGCCTTCCAACTGAACGTCGCCACCCGCTCCTTGAAATCACTCGCGTAGACATAAATCCCCCGCCCATACTGGTTGAGCTGCGTGATGCACTTGGTCTCGCGTGCCGCCTTCCGCGCCTTCTTCAGCGCCGGCAGCAGCAACGCCACCAGCAACCCGATGATCGCGATCACCACCAACAGCTCGATCAGCGTAAACGCAGACTTCCGGGGGCGACGCTGCATGCTCTTCCTTTCACCGACAACCCCGACACCAAGCCCGCAGAACGCAGGCACTGAAATATATACCATAAACTTCGGCCAAGGGATGCAAACATCACAAAAAACCCTCCTCAGGCCCCCCCGCTCCGACACCTCCCACACCCTCAGCCCCGCAGAAACCCTCGCCCTGCCGCCCTCCCCAGCGATAGCGCCGAGCAGGCCCGCGACCTGGTGCTCGGCAACAAAGCCATCGACTCACTGGAAAAACAACTCTTCGAAGAGTGCGTCAACATCATGACCACCGACCGCCAGAGCAAGGCCGCCTGCCTGCTCATCCACCGCTGCGGCCGCGAACTCGAACGCGTCGGCGACCTGAGCAAGAACATCGCCGAGGATTTGATCTATCTGCAGTCGGGTAACATCGTCCGCCACGAGGCGAAAAAACTGCCGAGTTAGCCAGGCCGGCCGCCCCACCCCACACTGCACCTAGGGCACAGGCCTGAGCGGCTCGGTCCCACCCCAGTCGGTGCCCTTGAGCCCGCCCAAGGTCATGTACCACCGCACCGGGTTCCTCGCGCTCATCCCTGGCGGGACCGGGGGTTGACCCTGATCAGGATCTGGTTTGTATACTATAAACCGGCCGCTATTGCTCGTATCGATTGTACCGTCAGAGTTTATAAAACCACCCGGGTTCACGTCCTTGGTGAAGATTCGCCGCGTTGAGCCGTCGCACGCGGTAACCAGGTTGTCGGCAATTGGCAGCGTGAAGTGCGTCGGGCGGTTCTCGTGCCAACTGAACTGCTCATAGAACAATGCCTTAGTCGCCGGGAAGACGATCTCGGTAATCTTCCGGCGTCCCAACTGAGCATTTTCAGATATTAGAAAAAAGTTTGTATTTAAAAACGGGCGCACACTCCACGTCGAGTCCCGGTCTTGGGCCCAGAACGGAATAGGATATTGGTAACTTGAACGCGCAAAGGCGATACTCGTCGCTCTCCCCGTCTGCACCGCATTGTCGCGCACGCTGTTGAGATAAAAATCTTCCGGGCACAGCGCGATAGGGTCAGGAATACGGTTGGAGATATACTGCTGCATGATCACCAGCGACAAGTTCATGTGCGGAATGAAGCTACCCTCCTCCACATACGCCACCCGAGAGATCGCCTTGATCATCGAGTTCATCTGCTGCTTTGCAGCCTCGAAATCGGTTTCATACGGTCCATAGTACGGCGTGCCCTGGTCAAACCCCCGGTACCGAGTGTTCGCACGCCAGCTGTACGTCGCCAAACGCTCCTTGTAATCCATCGCGTACTGGGCAATCCCCCGGCTGTACTGGTTCATCTGAAGCATGCACTTGGTCTCGCGCGCCGCCTTCCGCGCCTTCTTCAACGCCGGCAGCAGCAACGCCACCAGCAACCCGATGATCGCAATCACCACCAACAACTCGATCAGCGTAAACGCAGACTTACCACGGCGAAGCGACATGCTCTTCCCCTTACCGACAACCCTACACCAAACGCTACGCGTGAACATCGAACTACTGTACGTCAGATCTTCAGCCAGGTGATGCACAAACCACAAATAACGCCCCTTCCTTAGCAAAAACCCTCCCCCAGACCCCTTCCCAAACCCCCGATACCACCCATGAATCCATCCACCCCTCCCCCTAACCGCGCCCAGATCGACACCGAACAGCGCAACCCCCGCTCCCACACCCTGCACACCCTCAACCCCGCCGATTGTCTTGCACTCCTGGCCACCGAGGACTTTGCCGCCCTCAACGCCGTGCGCTCGGCACACCCCCAGATCGAAGCCTTCATCCGCGCCGTCGAACCCCACTTCTGCACCCCCCACCACCAAGGCCGGCTGATCTACATCGGCGCTGGCACCAGCGGCCGCCTCGGCGTCCTCGATGCCTCTGAGGCCCCGCCCACTTTCTGCGTACCCCCCGGCAAGATCATCGCTCTCATCGCCGGGGGCGACAGCGCACTCCGCACCAGCAGCGAAGGCAAAGAAGACGACCCCTCCGGGTGCGAACCGGAACTCACACACCTGCACCTGACCGAGCACGACGCCGTCCTCGCCATCGCCGCCGGCGGCACCACACCCTACGCCCTCGGCGGCCTTGCCATCGCCAAGCGCCTCGCCCCACACTGCACCACCGCACTGCTCACCTGCGCCCGCGTATCCAACCCACCCTCCTGCGACCACCTCATCACACTCCCAACAGGCCCAGAAGTCCTCACCGGCAGCACACGCATGAAAGCCGGCACGGCCACCAAACTCACACTCAACGCCATCAGCACCACCCTCATGGTCCGTGCCGGCCGCGTCTATGAAAACCTCATGGTCGACGTCAAAGCCAGCAACGACAAACTCCGCGACCGCGCCGCCCGCGTTATCGCCACGCTCACAGGCCTTGATCGCAACGCCTCCCTCAACCTACTCGATCAAGCCGACGGCAACGCCAAGACCGCCATCATTATGAACCGCAAACAAGTAATCCGCCAACAAGCCGAGCACCTCATCAAAACCCTCGGCCCCAGCCTCGCAAAAATCCTCGATCCCTCATAACCCCTCCCCCAAAAACCACTCTGAAAACCTCTGCCCCTCCGTCCTCTGAGTGATTCCCCCTCTGGGCCCTCTGGGCCTCTGGAGTAAAGATTCTCCCCCTCACGCTCGCCCCGCGACCACCTGTTCCCGCCCCATCAGCCCCCCGGCAATCGACATCCCCATCGGCGTCCCCAGCAGCGCGCCCGCCGCCCAGTCCATCGGCGTGATCCGCGCAAACCCCACCAGCGTCCCCCCGAAGATCTGCTCGACGAGTTGCCCCGCAGGCACCGTCGCCATCGCGTACATCGGCCCAAACACCGCCACCACCGCAACGCCCAGCACCACCGTCCACGCCGGGTGCCTCGGCCACACAATCGTCGCCAATATCCCCCCCAGCACGCTCCCAGCCAGCACACTAAAAATCGCCTGCCCCTTGAGGTTATCAATCATCCCAACGCGCGTCCCAACCGCAACTCCAACCGCCGACGCCACCACCGCCGCGACGATAATCCCCGCGCGCTTCCCACGCGACCAACCTTCCTCCTCCCCCCAGCGTTCCCGCGCAACGCGGCCGGCCAGGAACGCAAACCCCGCCGCCAGGACCGCCAGCAGGCCACCCTCCACCGCGAAGGCCCCCAGCAGCCCCGACGCCGACCCACGCGCCCGCAGCACCTGGTCGACCGTCCCCACACCCGCGCTCGCCCACGCCATCACCACACCCGCGTTCCACAACCCCCACCGCAGCGAGACCAACCTCGCCGACAACAGCCCCACCACCACGGCAATCAAAGACGCCCCCGCCCCACGCACAAACGCCACCGGCATCGACTCGGCAAACAGCAGCACCGTACCCCCATGCCCACCCGTCGGGTCGTGCACGCCCGCGGTGAGCACCCACGCCAAAGGCCCGGCCAAAAACAACGCCGCAACCATCAAGCCATATGTCGCAACCGCTCTTCGCATCCGCACAGCATAGACAAGCACCACCACGCCCCCCCTTGACCAACGCGTAGCCTTTCCAGTGCCGCCGACCCGCGATCAAGCCATCTGCATACGCCACTGGGACTGGTCTGAAACCAGCCAGACCGCATGGCTCTTCACCCGCTCCCACGGCTTCGTCCGAGGCCTGGCCAAGGGGAGCCGCCGGCCCGGCTCGGCATACTCAGGCGGCATCGAGCTGCTCACCCGCGCACACGCCGCGTTCTTCATCAAGCCCGCCAGCGAACTCGCCCTCATCACCGAGTGGGACCTGGCCGAGGCCTTCCCCGCCCTGCACACAAACCTCCACCTCTACTACGCCGCTCTCTACGCCAGCGAGATCACACAACTGCTCGTCCGCGACCAAGACCCACACCCCGAACTCTTCGACGCACTGCTCAACTGCCTCCAGCAACTGACCACCACTGACAACCTCCACCCACAACTGCTCTACTACCAACTCCAACTCCTCCAGTGGTCCGGCTTCGCACCCAGGCTCGACACTGACATCCACACCGGCACACCCCTCCAACCAGTCGGGGTCCTCACCTTCATACCCGAGCTCGGCGGCTTCAGCGCAACCAAACACACCGAGCACCAACACCACTGGCACGTACGCGGCACAACACTCCAAACCCTCCGACAATCCGCCATGCATCACCCGCACAACCCGCAAAGCCTGCCACACAGCGACCATACTCGACGCGCCGGTGCCCTCCTTGCAGCATACGTTCGGCACCTGATCGGATCAGAAGCGAAAACCTTTCCCCTCGTCTACGGACCCCTCAGCTAAGCCTCAACCAACACAACGCCCTTCTACGCAACTGCCCAACAACCACCATCCCCATCAAGTATCCCCCCCGACGGACCGATGTTGACCGAGGCCTGAGATTCTTCCAGCCCAAAGACCGCATGAACCCCGAGATCCTCGATCGCGTGCTCCGTTGCGACCGACTGCCAAGCCTGCCGGCGGTCGCCTTGCGCATCATCGAATTGACCGCCAACAACAAAACCACCATCGTTGAACTCGCCGACGTCATCAGCAAAGATCAGGGCCTCTCCGGCAAGGTCCTCAAAACTGTCAACTCCCCCTTCTACGGCCTCAGCAAGCCCTGCAGCACCATCAGCCAGGCCATTGTCATGCTCGGCTTCTCGAGCGTCAAAACACTCGCCCTGGGCTTCTCACTCGTCGGCTCGCTCAAAAAGCACGCCGAGCAAGGCTTTGACTACGCCTCCTACTGGCGCCGCGGCCTCCTCACCGGCGTCGCCGCCAAGTGCATCGCCGATGAGGCCAAGATCGGCCATGAAGAAGAGGTCTTCCTCGCCGGCCTCCTCCAAGACGTCGGCATGGTCGCCCTCTACCAGACGCTCGGCAAGGAATACGCCGCGATCCTCCAATCGACCAACGGCGACCACCGCCTGCTCGTCAAGGCCGAGCTCGAACAACTCGAAGCCTCCCACCCCGACGTCGGCGCATTGCTCGCCGCACGCTGGAAACTCCCCCCCGAGCTCAGCGTGCCGATCCGCTACCACGAACGCCCGCAGGCCGCCCCGCAGACGCACATCCAAGCCGTCTACGCCGTCGGGCTTGGGAACATGGCCGCCGATGTCCTCTCGGCCACGGAGCCCGGCGTCGCGCTCAAGCGCTACTACGCCAAGTGCGAGGAGTGGTTCCGCATCACACCCCCGCGCACCGATGAACTCATGGAAGTCATCGCCAAAGGTGCACGCGAGGTCGCCAGCTTCCTGGAAGTCGATCTTGCCGACTACGACGACCCGGCCACCGTCCGCGCCAAGGCCAACGAGCAACTCGTCAGCGCAACGCTCCCCATCCATGGCCAGCCGCGCACAACACCACCGACCAATGACCCAGACGCCGCACTCGCCGCCAACCTCGACCCCATCACGCTCCTGCCCAACCGCATCATACTGAGCCAGAACCTCGTCGCCGTTGTCGAGCAGCTCCAGGCCGGCGGCGGGCCTTTCTCCCTCGCGCTGCTCGCGCTCGACGGGGTCGAGAACATACAAACAGAGTACGGGCAGGCCTACACCAACGAACTGCTCCTCTGCCTCAGCGAACGCCTCCGCAAGTTCGAGACCCAGGCCATCATCAGCTTCAACCTCGACCGCGGCCTCTTCGCCATCGTCATGACCGCCACCGACCGCTTCTCGGCAACCAAACTCATCGAGGCCTTCAAGGACGACCTCACGGCCCAGCCTATGCACATAACACCCAAGGGCCTTGTCAGGATCGATATCCCCGTCACCCTCTCGGCCGGGCTCCTCTCACTGGACGATGCCACCCGCGCACGCTTTACCACCATCGACTCGGTCCTAGACACCGCACACCGCGCGCTGCAATCTGCACAAAGATCCGGCAACAACCTCCTCCGCGTCTTCGTCCCCAAAGCCGCATGATGCGGATCGCCGTTGTTTCTGATGCTGAACCCCTCCACCGAGGGGAGGGGCAGGGGTGGGGTCGGCCACTTCGAACGCACGACGTTCAGTGGTGATCTGTATGAGGTCACGCCCCCACCTGCCGGGGTATCGTTCCTGCAATGCTCACGCTGATCTCCAGGCGGCTGCTCCAGCTGCCCATCATCCTGCTGGCCGTCTACACCCTCACACTCACACTCGCCTGGGCCATCCCCGGCAGCCCGATGGACAAGGGTGAAGGACGCCTGCCACCCAAAGAAGTTCAGCAGGCCATCGAGGCCCGATACAACCTCGATAGCTTCTGGTCCTTCTACTTCTCCTACCTCAACAACGCCTCGGGCCTGGCCCACATCCGCGGCCGCATCGACGGCACCCACGCCCGCCAAGATGCCCAGATGCAAGCCGCCGGCCTCGCCCCCCCGACACGCTTCGTCTTTGACCTCGGCCCGAGCCTCCAGTACGAAGACTGGCGCGTCAACGAAATCCTTGCCGGCGCTCTGCCCGTCTCCATCCTCATCGGCGCATGCGCCATCATCATCGCCCTGGTCATCGGCCTGACCGCCGGCGTCCTCGGCGCCGTGCGACCAGGATCACTTGCCGACACCGGAACACTCGCCGTCGCCCTCGTGGGCATCAGCCTCCCCAGTTTCGTCGTCGGCACCCTTCTGCTGCTCGTCGGCCCCGTCCTGCTGGGCATCGGCTCGGTTGCCGCATGGGGCAGGCCGCAGGACATCCTCCTGCCCGCGATCACACTGAGCCTCCCCTTCGCCGCATACATCGCACGCCTGACACGCATGGGCATGATCGATGCGCTCGGCACCGACTTCATCCGCACCGCTCGCGCCAAGGGCCTGCCCGAATCACGCGTCGTCCTCAAGCACGCACTTAAAAACGCCTTCCTCCCCGCCCTGAGCTACCTCGGCCCAGCCACCGCCCTAGCCATGACCGGCAGCTTCGTCGTCGAGCGCGTCTTCACCGTCCCGGGCCTGGGCCAGCACTTCGTCAACGCCGTGCTCAACAAGGATTTGTTCCTGATCATGGGCGTCGTGCTGGTCTTCAGCACACTGCTGATCCTGCTGAACCTCGCCGTGGATGTCCTCTACCGCGTCGTCGACCCACGCATCCAGGACTAGACCTTTTCCTCCCGGCATGGCGGGCTGGGAAGCCCGCCCCACCAAAGTAAGGGTTCTGGGTGGGGTAAGGGTTCTGGGTGGGGCGGGCTTCCAGCCCGCCATCCTCCCCCCACCCATTGCCCCCCCACCCCGACACGCCTACAATCTCCACTCTACTTTGGAAAGAGCAC
>VYKU01000162.1_pt1 | contig 18601 bp, 11 predicted proteins | sample 5114491 | NCBI WGS metagenome assembly VYKU01 (sample SAMN12291796, study PRJNA351875) | freshwater metagenome | isolation source: freshwater lake | place: USA: Michigan, Gull Lake | collected 2011-07-05 | reverse complement strand
TGGGGTCGTGCGGGAGGGCAAGTTGAGCGGATGATAGTTGGGGGGGGAGGGTCTTTCTAAGATTCTCTTTCAGGACAGTCGCCTGCGCATTACACTTACAGATACCGAGGTTGGGTTGAGCCAATGATTACCCGCGGGTGCTGTGGAGAAGACACATGATGCCATCCAAACGGCTCGGTCTGGTTCTGGGCGTTGTGGTTGTTGCGTGCGTGATGGTGTGGGGCGTGTGGACGATGGGTCTGCCACCCAAGCGGGCCGTGCCGTCGGTGCCTGCTGCACGGGCTGTGCCGGCGTCGGCCGATGAGGCGATGTCGATGCTGTTGGCCGCGTCGATGGACCCGTATGCAGACCGGACTGTCTTGTTGACACTGCTCAACGCGCTACCGCCAAGTGAGCGGCCGAGTTGGTGGGAGCGTCTGGCGGCTGCGATGGTTGGGATGGACCCGGAGGGATCGGCGGGTTTTCGCAGGGAGATCGGGTTCTTGGCGCTCGATACCGGACACCTGGATGCCGCATGGTCGATCCTGCTGCCGGTCGCGGACTGCGACCACTGCCATCCGATGGACCGTTTGGATGCTCTGCGTCTGTTGTACCAGTACACGCCAGATAGGGATTCTCGCCGTCGGGATCTGAGCGAGCGTGTTGTAGCCGAGGCCAACCGCTTGTTGAATGCGCCGGTCCCGTCAAAGGTGGGTTTACCAATCATCTGGTCGGCGACGCTCCGATTGCGGAACGAAGGCCACACGGCAGAGTCGATTCAGATGCAGGAGTTGTATCTTCGCCGATTTAGCGACTTGGTTGGTCCCGCACAGGTGATTGTTTGCCAAGGGAACTTGGCGTATGACCTAGAGCGTGTTGGGCGTTTGGACGAGGCGAGGCCGTTGTTCCTGAAGGTGGCCGAGCACCACAGTGGGCCGGTGTTGACATTCGATCGGGCCAATGCACTGGTGCATGCGGCACGGGCCGGATCGCCCGCAGAGGCGGTGGCACTCCTGGAAGGGGTAATGCAAGACCCGACCGAACTCCCATCCAGATCAACCGCGATGCTGGGGCTGGAGTTAGTATTGACGTATATCAAGTTGAGGCAGCCCGACAATGCCTTGGCCACGGCCGAGCGTGTTTGGAGGGAGATCGGGCCGGGTTCGCCGCCGAGCCAGCAGGTGGACCCGACGGCGGGTAGTTTTACGGCTCACCAGCAGGAATGCGCCACGCTGGTTTTCTATCACGCTTCCGAGGCCGCAGCCGCGGCGGGCCGGCGTGCGGAGGCAGACATGTGGACGCGCCGGGCGATCCAGATCGCACCCAACTCGATAACGGCACAGACATTGCGCCGGAGTTTGGGTGAGTGATATCGTTGACTACGGGATTACTTACAAACGAAGTCGCTCACCCCACCCCTGCCCCTCCCCTCGGGTGAGGGGTTCAGATGTCGCCACCCTTGCCGGTCCCCTCGCCGGTCCCCTCGTGGGAGGGGTTTGCGTTGAGTTCGTGTTCGAGGAGCTCGGCGATGGTCTCGCGTCGGCGGATGAGGTGGAAGTCGTTGCCGTGGACGAGGACCTCGGCGGGGAGTGGGTGGCTGTTGTAGCGGGAGGCCATGCTGATGCCGTAGGCGCCGGCGGTGAAGACGGCTAGGAGGTCGCCGCGTGCGACGGGCGGGAGCGCGCGGCCCTTGGCCAGGAAGTCGCCACTCTCGCAGACGGGGCCGACGACGTCGGCCAGTTCGAGGCCTGGAAGGTTCAGGTTTTCGTCGCGGCGGGTTGGCTCTTGGCCCGGCACGACGCTGGTAGGCCAGATGAAGTGGAACGCCCCGTAGAGGCTTGGGCGCAGCAGCGTCTGCATCCCGGCGTCGCAGATGATGAACTTCTTGTCTTCCCCCTCGGCGTGGCCCTGCTTGACGTAAAGGACCCGCGTGAGCAGCACGCCGGCGTTGGCGGCGATGGTGCGGCCGGGCTCGAGGATGATCTTCAGGCCCCGGGCAACGCGGTCGCGCAGCATCGGGACGATGACGCGTGCGTACTCGACGGCAGCGGGCGCATCGCCCGTCTGGTAGTCGGCACCGAAGCCCCCGCCGAGGTCGAGGCTCTGGATCGTCAGGCCACTCTCGGCGGCGTGGTCGATGAGCGCGAGCACCCGGCGGAGGGCTTCTGCGTATGGCTGTGGTGTGAGGATCGAACTGCCCAGGTGCATGTGCAGGCCGACGATGGGGGCGTGGGGGTTGTTTCCAAAGCGTGCCAGGAGAGCGCGTGCGTGTTCGAGGCCGACGCCGAACTTGCTCTGGCTGGTGGCGGTTACGATGTATTCGTGCCCGCCGGCTTTGACGCCTGGGTTGACGCGGAGAGCGCAGCGTGCCTGCACGCCGAGGTTGGCGGCGTGGGATTGCAGGGCTTGGAGTTCGGGCTGGCTCTCGACATTGAAGAGGGCGATGGGTGCGGTGGTGCCGTCGGGGTGCGGGACGGCCAGGGCGGAGCGGATCTCTTCGTCGGTCTTGCCGACGCCTGCGAAGACGATCTTGCTCGGGTGCACGCCCGCGGCCAGGGCGCGTGCGAGTTCACCCCCTGAGACGACGTCCATCCCCAGGCCGCAGTCGGCCAGGGTGCGGAGGACGTGGATATTTGGGGAGCACTTGACGGCAAAGCAGATCAGGGGCTTGAGCTCGGCGAAGGCATCTGTGATGCGCTCGGCGTGGAGTTTGAGGGTGGCGTGGGAGTAGACGTAGGTGGGGGTGCCGACGGCTTGGGCGACTTGGGCGAGGTCAACGCCCTCGCAGTGCAGGCAGCCGAGGGTGTAGGCAAAGTGATCCATGCCCGAGCATACCGCGTGCGGGGGAGTCGATCCTGGGGGCTGGGGGTGGAAAGTGCCGATACCCTTTGGGCGACCAGCGGCGGAAACCTCGGGCAGGGTCTGTTGCCCAGCCGGGGGCGTTGGTACCTATTTGACGGAGTCGTTCTTTGCATACGAGCAGGGTTGAGATTGATCTGGCGGCGGTGGACCGGAACCTCTCGGCGTTGCGGGCGTGCGCCCGTCAGGGTGCCCGGCTGGCGGGTGTCAGCGCGGTGAATCTGCGTTTTTGTGGGGTGATCAAGCAGGATGGCTATGGCATGGGAGCCGTGCGCTTGGCCAAGAGGTTGGCGGCCAGCGATATCGACATGCTGGCGGTCTATTGCCCGGCGGAGGCTCGGGCGCTGGCGGATGTGCCGATCAAGACGCCGGTGTTGCTGCTGATGCCCACGTTCAGCTTTGACCGAAACGACCAGTTGTACCGCTTGGCCGCGAGGGATCGGTTGCACTTCTCGCTGCACTCGATGCAGCAGGCCGAGGCGCTCGGTGAGCTGGCGGGCCGGCTGGGCATGCAGCTGCCCGTGCACGTGCAGGTGGACGTGGGGATGACCCGCGGCGGCGTGCTGCCCGAGGAGGCGGCCAAGCTCGTCGAGCACGTGATTACCTCCTCTCGCCTGCGGCTGGCGGGGGTGATGACGCACCTGTCCAGCCCGGGCTGCGACGCGATCTTCACGCGCGAACAGGCGCACCTGTTTAGGGCGTGGATCGAGCAGATCAGGCCCGCGCTCAACCAGCACGCCCGGCTGGCCAGCGAGCGTGGCGATGCGCCCGTGGTTGTCCACCTGGCCGATACCTGTGCAACGCTGCGCTGGCACGGGCTGCACGGGACAATGCTGCGGGTCGGGCAGGGGCTGCTGGGGTATGGGCCTGAGGCCTTTGCTGGTGAGGATGTGCCCGAGTTCACCTCGGCGGCGGCTAGCCTGCAGCCGGCGGTGCGGTGGCTGAGCCGGGTGGTGCACACGCACGAGATACCCGCAGGGTGGCCCGTTGGGTATGACCGGACGTTTGTCGCCCCGCGCCCGACGCGGATCGCGGTGGTGCCGGTGGGGTATGCCGACGGGTACCCCAGGGCGCTGGGCAACCGTGGGTATGTGCGTTTGACGGGGCTTGGTTGGGAGAGGCCCAGGACGATCGCGGGGCTTGATGAGCGGCCCGAGCGTGGGGTGCCGGGGGTGTTTGCGCCGGTGGTTGGGCGTGTGAGCATGGACCAGATCACGGTGGATGTAACGGATGTGCCTGCGCACTTGGCACTGCCGGGCAGTGAGGTAGAGATCATCGGAACGGACAAGGAAGCGCCGAACCATTTGCCGTTGTTGGCGGCGCTGGCCGAGACGATCACGCACGAGATGTTGTGCCGGATTAGCCCGCAGCTCGAGCGGGTGTATGTTGCCAGTGAGGTTGACAGCGGGGAGGGTGAAGTTGAGGTTGAGGAGGATGCGTCTGGGCGTGCGGGTGCCGAGCGTCTGAACGTGGCGGGGGCGTGAGGGGGGAGAGATCTTCGTTGAGGGCTTGAGTGGAAACCCCACCCCTGCCCCTCCTCGGGGGAGGGGTTTATTCGATCGCTGTAAATCTGCACGCGCAGGCGTGTGCTTGCCGATTGCACCATGCGGAGAACACTTTTTTCGGAGCAACCGATGACCCTGCGCGCCGGCTTGATGCGTTTGACCCTTGTGCAACTGACGAGCGTGCTGGTGCTCTCGGCGTGGATGATCGGGCCCGCGTTGGGGCAAGATGCTGCCCCGGTGCCCCCGGCCGCGGCGGTTCCGTCGGCATCGCCGGCGAAGGAGCCGCCGGAGTTCCCGGAGTTTAAGGACGCCAGCAAGGGGACCGAGCGGGTCGGTTCACCCGATGCGCCGACGATGTACACGCTTTACAAGCGCGACAAGGACGCCAGGCTGCTGGCCGAGTTGCCCAGGGACTTTGATCGTCAGCGGATCTTTATCGGGACGACGTTCGCGGGGGGCGTGCCGAATACGGGGATTCAGGTCGGGGATGTCTACGGCTACTGGAAGAGGTTTGACAAGCGTTTGGCGCTGCTGGAGGTGAACACCGACACCAAGAGCACCGGGGACGCCGAGAACAAGCGGAGCGAGGAGAAGTTGTACACCGACCGTGTGATCGTCGATGTGCCGATCGTGGCGATCGGTCCGGGCGGTGGGCCTGTGATCGACGCGACGGCGCTGCTGGTCGGGCGTGCCGACAAGCTCTTTGGCGCGCAGGTGGCCGGAGCGAACCGGGAGCTGGCGCGTCTGGCCAAGGCCAAGGCCTTCCCGCAGAACGTCGAGATCGCTTATGAGCTGCCCAACCGCGACGGCCGGCTGGTAACGATCCACTATTCGATCTCGCTGATCCCGGCCGGCACGGGGTATGTGCCGCGCGAGGCCGACCAGCGTGTGGGGTATTTTACGACGGGCTTCCGCGATACCTCGCGCCAAGACAAGGACACGCAGTGGGTGCGGTACATCAACCGCTGGCACATCCAGAAGCGCGACCCGAAGTTGCAGCTCAGCCCGCCCAAGCAGCCGATTGTGTTTTATATCGAGGAGACGGTCCCGGTGCAGTACCGCCGGTGGGTGCGCGACGGCGTGCTGGCGTGGAACGAGGCGTTCGAGAAGATCGGGATCGTTGACGCCATCGAGGTCTATCAGCAGGACGCGGCGTCCGGGTCGCACATGGAAAAAGACCCCGAGGACGTGCGCTACAACTTCATCCGCTGGTCGACCAGCGACTTGGGCTTTGCCATCGGGCCATCGCGCGTACACCCTGAGACGGGGCAGATTCTTGATGCCGATGTTGTGATGGACGACGGGTTTTTGCGCGGGTGGTACCGCAGTTACCAGCAGCTGCTGCCCGAGGTGGCGATGATGGGGTACCCGGCGGAGGTGGTGGGCTGGCTGGACAAGAACCCGCAGTGGGACCCGCGTGTGCGCCTGGCCGAGCCGAGCGACCGGGACGGAATCATCCGCCAGCGGACGCTCATGCGTGAGCAGGCCGAGAAGGCGTATGCGGAGGATGTGCGCCAGCGTGCGGGGATGAACGATGCGCTGCCGATGCTGAGCCTTCGTTCGGGCGCGCCGCTGCAGTTCGGTGCCGTGAGTTTGGACCCGACGGGGTACGCGCTGCCGATGCGGCAGCGGATGAGCTGCGCGGCGATGCTCGGCAAGTCGATGGACATGGCCCTTTTGCGGCTGAGCGCGGCGGACATCCTCGAACTGGCGCAGGACGCAAGCACGGACGCCGCCGAAGACAAGAAGGATGCCAAGAAAGATGGGAAAAAAGACGAGAAGAAGAAGGAGCAGTTGCTTGACGGGCTGCCGGAGAGCTTCGTCGGGCCGCTGCTGCGGGACGTGATCAGCCACGAGGTCGGGCACACGCTGGGCCTTCGGCACAACTTCAAGGCGAGCACGGCACTGACGATCCAGGAGATGAACAGCCCGGAGGTCAAGGGCAAGCTGCCAATCGTTGCCAGCGTCATGGACTACACCCCCATCAACATCAACTTCAACGATGGGAAAGTGCAGGGGGACTATGCACCCATCGGCATCGGCGCGTATGACATGTGGGCGGTCGAGTATGGGTACACGCTGGAGCCGAACCTCAAGCCCGTGCTGGCGCGGGCGGCCGAGCCGGCGTTGGCGTTTGGCACCGATGAGGATGTGGGCGGGCCGGACCCGCGGGTCGCGCAGTTTGACCTTGGTAAGGACCCATTGGACTACGCCGACAGCACGATGCGGCTGACGCAGCACCTGCGTGGGAAGATCCTCGACAAGGTGATGAAGGACGGGGACAGCTGGGCCAAGAGCCGGCGTGCGTATGAGCTGCTGCTCGGGCGGCATATCTCGGCGGTGCGGATCGCCAGCATGCACATCGGCGGCGCGGATATCAACCGGTTCAAGAAGGGGGACCCCAACGCCCCCGCGCCGGTTACACCCGTGGACGCGGCAACGCAACGGCGTGCGCTCAAGTTCGTGGTCGATAACGCCTTCAACGAGGAGGCATTCGGGCTTTCGCGCGAGCTGCTCGAAAAGATGATTGTCGAAAAGTGGTTCGATGCCGGCGGGATGGGCTCGATCTTCCAAAGCCCGAGCTACCCGGTGCACGACCGGATATTGGGCGTGCAGACAGCCGTGCTGACGATGCTGCTCAACCCGATGACGATGCAGAGGGTCTACGACAACGAGCTGCGCAAGGCCCCCGATACCGATGCGTTGACGGTGCCCGAGCTGCTCGACGTCGTCTCGGCCTCGATCTGGACCGAGCTTGATGCGCTCGGGGACGGGACGGTGCGCAAGCCGAGCATCAGCAGCATCAGGCGGAACCTGCAGCGCGAGTACCTGGCCCGGCTGATCGACCTAACGCTCCCCGACGGGAGCTACACCGCCGCGTACCGCCCGGTGCAGAACCTGACGGTGCTGAAACTGCGTGAGATCAAGGGGAAGATCGACCGCGGGATCGGCACCGGCGGGATCGATGTGTATACCAAGGCCCACCTAACCGAGTGCAGCGTGCGGATCGGCAAGGCCTTGGACGCCAACTACATCTACGCCTCGCAGTAAGCCAGGGACCGATGGTTGCCGGGCGCCTGGTGCTCAGGTGGATAGATTGATCGGGCTTTTACCGCGTTTTCGGGCGTTGGGTGGGGTGGAGGGTCCGATCACAGGCCGAACTTGCAGCTGAGCGGGTCGATTGCTGGCAAGCCGTGCAACCGCGTGGCATAATCGTGAGTATGGCAAAGTTAACTGGGCGGTATTCTCGTGCCCGGTTTGGTCGGTTTACCCACTCTGGCTGTTGTTCGCGGGGCGGAAAGGGACAGGCATGATCGGTTGCGTTGGGCAGCGTTGCGGGCTTGCGTTGTGTGTTGCGGGCGTGGTGCTCGTTGCCGGGTGTGCGCCGACGGCGCAGCAGGCGGGGGTGCCCTTGCAGCATGCCGTCGGCGTGGAGGGGGTGGATGCGCAGACGTATGCCAAGGCGATCAACGGGCCGGCGCACCTGTGGGTGCCCGGGGAGCCGAACGTTGCCTGCTTTGACAGCAGCGCCCCGATCAACCCTGAGATTTTGGCACAGGTCGATGCGTTGATGCGTGCCGGGCTGCCCAAGTATCAGCTGGGAAACCGGTGGACGACCACGGCGACGAACGGGAGCGGGATCCCGATCGGCACGCCGATCACGGTTACGTGGTCGTTGGTGCCCGATGGGATCCGCGTCTCGCCGACGCTGCCACCACCGACGGACGGCTCGCTTGACCCGCAGCGCAGCCGGCTCTTTGAGCGGTTGGACGCGCAGTTTGGTGGGAACCGGTCGCTCTGGTTGGCCCAGTTCCAGGCGGCCTTTGACCGGTGGTCGGAGCTGTCAGGGATCACGTTTGTGCGTGTGCAGTCGGGCGCCAACCCGTGGGACGACGGGGCCGTGTGGGGCACGGGTGGCAACGCCACCAGCAGGGGTGATATCCGCATCGGGATGCGCCCGATCGATGTGGTCGGCAACGTCTTAGCCTTTAACAGTTACCCCAACAGCGGGGACATGGTGCTGGATTTCGAGGAGAACTGGGGTCAGAGCGCCAACACGTACCGTTTCCTGCGAAACATCATCATGCACGAGTTGGGGCATGGGCAGGGGATCGCGCACACCTGTCCGGAGCGGCAGTCGGGCTCGGGCAACCGGATGTTGCTGGAGCCGAGCTACTCCGCCGACTTCGACGGGCCGCAGCAGGACGACATCCGGGCGGTTCAGGAGAACTATGGCGACGCTGCCGAGCCCAACGGAACGCCCGCGACAGCGACGCTGCTCGGTGCCGTCGCGCCGGGATCGACGCAGACCTTCGGCACCGTTTCGACGGCGTCATCGGCCTCGCGGTATTCGGTCGTCTTCACCGACGAGGACTATTTCAAGTTCACCACAACGGTGCCGCTGGTGGTCTCTATCGCCGCGACGCCTGTCGGGACGACCTATCGGACTGGGGATTGCCAGACCAACCCGAGCGGCACGTCGGTCAATGCACGCAACGTCGGGGACCTGCTTGTGGAGGTCTACAACGTGGACGGCTCGTTGAGTTATGGCGTGCAGAACACCGCGGCGATCGGGGTCGAGGAGCTTGTTGCCAACGTGCTCTTCCCAGCCGGGGGTGGTATGTTCCGCGTTCGCTCGGCGGCCTCGCTGGTCGACACGCAGCTCTACACCGTGCGCTTGCAGGCAAGCTCGGCGATTGCCTTTTCGTCCAGCAACACCGCCGGCCCTGTGGTGCTCACCTGGGGTGCGGTTACCGGCAACACCGGGTACCGCGTCTACCGCTCAGCCACGGGCAACCGTGCGTCGGCGACGCTGATCTCGACGCAAACAGGGACCTCGCTGACCGACACTGCCAGCACGCCTGCTGGGGCGACGTATTGGGTGGAGACCAACCAGGCGGGTCGTCCCAACACGGTAATCGGTGGGCCGCTTGTTGCCGCGGCGCGTCCAGCGTGCGGTCTGAGCGATGTTGCCGGGCCCGGGCAGTCGGTCGGCCCCGACAACACGCTTACGGCTGACGACATCATCGTCTTCCTCAACTGGTTCTTTGCCAGCGACACACGGGCGGACGTGGCCGGGCCGGGCCAGAGCACCACGGCGGATGGCCAGTTCACGGCCGATGACATCATCGTCTTCCTCAACAGGTTCTTTGCGGGGTGCTAGTAAAGCAAGGGGTTGGGCCTTCGGTATTCGGTTTGAGGGTGTGTGTGCTTACGCCTCGGTCGCCAGCCGGCAGAAGATTTCAATGCCCAGGGGGATCGCTTGGTCGTTGAAGTCGAAGTCGGGCTGGTGCAGCATCGGCGTGCGCGCCTGGCCAGCGCACTTGAGGCCCAAGCAGAAGAAGACGCTCGGGACGCGCTGGGCGTAATAAGAAAAGTCTTCACCACCCATCGAAGGGTTGGGGACGCGCACAACGTTGGCGGGGCCAAGCCAAGCGTCGGCAAGGGTGAAGAAGCGGGCCGTCAGGGCCGGGTCGTTGTAGGTTACCGGGTACCCCTCCTCCCAGTTCAGCTCGGCGGTACACCCGCCGGCGCTGGCAGTCGCCTGGATGATCTCGTTGGCGCGTTGGTGGGCAAACTTCCTGCTGCTCGCTTCAAGGCAGCGGAGCGTGGCGGTGAACGTGGCCAAGTCGGGTATGACGTTCGATGCCGAGCCACCCTTGACGATGCAGACCGAGAGCACGACCGAATCGGTCGGCGAAACACCCCGGCTGACAAGTGTCTGCAACGCGACGATGCACTGGCTCATGGCCAAGATCGGGTCGCGCCCGTGGTGCGGGTAGGCGGCGTGCGCGCCGACGCCGACGATGGTCGCGCGGAGCTCGTCGGTGCTCGCCAGCAGCGCACCGGCCCGGCTGCCGACGGTTCCGACGGGCAGTTCGGGCCACCCGTGCAGGCCAAACATCTTTTCGATGCGTGGGCCGATGATCGCCCCGTCGAGGAGCCCCTCGTTGCAGAGGCGTTCGCCCCCGCCGCCGCCCTCCTCGGCGGGCTGAAAGACGAGCGTAACAGGGCGCGGGCGCGGCAGGTCTTTGAGCACGCGCGCAACGCCCAGCAGGATGGCGGTGTGACCGTCGTGCCCGCAGGCGTGCATCCGGCCCGGCGTGGTGCTGGCGTAAGGCAGGCCGGTCTGCTCGGCGATCGGTAGCGCGTCGATATCCGCACGAAGCCCGACGGCGGGGAGGGCGTTGCCCGCGTCGGTGCTTGCGGGCAGGTGGGCGACAACGCCGGTGCCCCCGGCCAGGCCGGGGGCGTGGGCGATGCCCAGCGCGGCGAGCTCCCGCGTGATGAGTTTGCTTGTGCGGTGCTCTTGATAGGCGATCTCAGGGTGCGCGTGCAGGTCGTGGCGGAGGGCGACAACCTCGGGCAGGGCGCGAGCAATAAGCGCGGCGAGGGAGGGGGGCATGAGGGAGGGTATCGGGAAAATCGGCAATCGGGAGTGGGCAATCGGCAACAGGCGCGGTTGGCGAGCCTGTGCCACTGTGCTTGCTTGGCTTACCTCATCACCTTCAGACTCACACGTTTATCCAGTTCCTCCGCCGGCTTGGCAACCAGGTCATACCCATCAGCGGCGACGATAACGCAGCGGACAACCTCGCCAGGGGCGAGCGGTTTTTTGCTCTGCACGAAGGTAACGCTGTCGATCTGCGGGGCCTGGGCGTACGTTCGGCCAGAATACAGCCCGCCCCCTGCGCCGACGCCCGTGGTTGCCCGGCCGTGGGTGCGCAGGGGTGCGTCGATGAGCACGTCGTGCCGCAGGCCCGTGCCGATGGGGTTCTTCTCGTCGAACTTCGCCGCGCGGGCCTCCTGGCGTTGGAACGCGATCTGCTGCTGCAGTTGCATCACCTCGTTGCGCCGGCGGGCCTTGACCTCCGCCGGCACGGCCAGGGCCTTGTCCTGCTCCATCGTCCCCGCGACGGTGCCCGGCTCCATCGAATACTCAAAGACGCCCAGGTTCTCAAAGGCCTGCTCGGCGACGAAGTCCAGCAGTTGCTTGTGGTCATCCTCGCTCTCGCCCGGGAAGCCGCTGATGAAGGTGGTGCGCAGGGCAATCCCCGGCACGAGCGTGCGGAGGTCGTCAAGCAGCGTGCGGGTCTGGGCGATGGTGATGTTCCGCCGCATCGACGCGAGCATCTTGTCGCTGGCGTGCTGCAGGGGCATGTCGATATACCGCAGCACGCGAGGCGTAGCGGCGATGGCGCGCATCATCGGCGGTGTGAAGTTGCTCGGGTAGGCGTACATCAGCCGCACCCAACCGTCGGCGACGCCAAGCTCGTCGAAGGCCTTGCTGACGGTGCGGAGCATGGTGGGCATCCCGCCGAGGCCCTGCTCGTCCATGCCGATGCCGATGTCCTGGCCATAACTGGTGGTGTCCTGGCCGATGAGGTTGATCTCAAAGCACCCGTCGGCGATGAGTTCTTTGGCTTCGAGCAGGATGCGGTCGATGGGTTTGGAGCGCATCTTGCCGCGGATGCTGGGTATGGTGCAGAAGGTGCACCGCTGGTTGCACCCTTCGCTGATGCGGAGGTAGCCGTAGTGGCGTGGGGTCAGGCGCAGCCGTGCCGAGTCGTCCTCGAAGTAGCCGATCCCTTTGCCGTCTTGGCCTTGCACGGTCAGGCCAACGGTCTGCACGCCGCGCTCGGCCGCGGCGGTGAGGGCGTTGGCGTTGATCCAATACTTGGGCTGCTCGGCGGCGTCGGTCGCCTTGGTATGGCGCTGCTGGCGTGTGTGTGGCGTCAGCCCGCGCACGGCCTGGACGATCTTGTCGCGGTCAAAGACGCCAACCATCGCGTCGATCCCCGGCGCCCACTCAAGCATCTTGGCCCGGTGCCGTTGCACCAAACACCCGGCCACGACCACCCGCTTGATCTGCCCGGCGCTCTTCTTCTCGATCGCCTCGTGGATGACCTGGAGTGATTCATCCTTGCTCGCCTCCAAGAACCCGCAGGTGTTGACGACAATCGCATCGACCTGCTCACCCTGCTCGGTCAGGTCGTACTGAACGGGGGTCATGCCGTCCTGCGCGAGCAGCCCGAGCATTTTTTCGCTGTCGACAAGGTTTTTGGGGCACCCCAAGGAAACAAAGGCGACGGTATCGATCCCGTCGCCGGTGCTGGCGGGGGGTGTGAGTGCTTTGGGGCGGGGCATGGGTAAGTGTAGGTGCGGGCGGGGATTACCTGCCCGTGCTCCCAAACCCCCCTGTGCCGCGGGCGGTTTCGTCAAGGTTTTCGGCTATTTCCAGCCTCGCCCGGCAGACGGGGGCCAGGACCATCTGGGCGATGCGCATGCCGTGCTCGATGGTGAAGGGTTGCTGCCCGAGGTTGATCAGTGCGACGATCATCTCGCCGCGGTAGTCGGAATCGACGGTGCCGGGGGCGTTGGGGATGGTGATGCCGTGCTTGCTGGCCAGGCCTGAGCGCGGGCGGATTTGCAGTTCATACCCCGCCGGGAAGCTCACGGCAAAGCCCAGCGGCACCCGCACGATCCCCCCTTGGGGGATAACCACAGGCGCACCCTCGGGCAGGCAGGCGGCCAAGTCCATCCCCGCTGCACCGGCGCTCTGGTAGGCCGGGAGGGTCGCCCGAGGACTCAGGAGTTTGATGCGCACGTCAATGGTCTGCCCAGGCCTGTGTTCCATGGCCGAGGGTAAGCCCTCGGGGATCGGCAGGGTCATGGGCGATTGCGCACTTTGCCGCGAACTGCACCGGTATCGTGCCGATACTTGTCCATGGCACAGCGCACGCGACGGGGATGGTTGCACAAGACCCTCGGCGGAGCGCTGGCGCTGGGGCCGCTTGGTGGGTGGAGTTTGCCGGCCGAGGGCCAAGAGCCGGCCCGGCAGGTGCCGCCCACGCCGCCGGTGGTGGCCCCGCCACAAGCTCAGGACCAGCCCGACTCCCCCGGCACGATCGCCGGGATGCTCTCCCCCGCGGCGCGGGCTGTGATCGATGCGCCGTTCAACACGCCGCAGGAGGCCCGAGCCCTGCGCATCAAGCACGGCGTGCCGATGGGCAAAGACCTGGCCCTGACGCCCTCCCGTGCCCAGATCGCGCTTTTGCGTGGCCTCTACGCCGACGCATCCCTGCGCGACGAGCGGGCAAACCCACTTGATCGTGCCGAGGCGCTGGTGCAACTCGGGCAGCCCGCCGAGGCGATTGCGTTGATCGGCAAGGATGATTCGCCGCGTGCGCTGGCGGTCACTATCAGCGCGCTCGAGATGCTCGGGCAGCGCGAGCGGGCGGCACAGGTTGCCGAGTTGCTCGCCCGGCAACTCATCGATGGGAAGCTGGCAACCAGCGGGGAGATCGTCTCGGCCGTGCAAGGCTTGGCGGCGCTGATCCGCCTGACCGGCCCCAAGGGTGAAGGGGGCGCAGACTTCACCTTCCTGATGCAACAACTCGCCCAAGCCCGGGTGCTGGACCCCTTGGATTACAGGGTCCCCCTGGCCGAGGCGCAACTGCTCATAGACAAGGACAACTTCGCCCAGGCCCGCGACGCGATCAACGAGGCGGTGAGCCTGAACCCGACATCCGCCCAGGCGTATCTGCTGGCCGGGCGCATGGCGGTGCTCTCGTTCGACTTTGATACCGCGCAGGAGATCGCCTCGCGCCTGGACATGATCGCGGGCCTGGAGTCTGCCGATGAGGTTGCTGTTGCCAGCGCGCCGGCGCGGTCAGCGCATGGTGCGGTGGTGCGCGCCGCCGCTTTGCTTCGGCAAGATGACCCGGCACAGGCGCGGGCGTTGCTTGTGCCGCATGTGCAGGCGTGGCCCGATGCGCCGCTGCTGCTGGAGATCACCGCTGGTGTCATCGCCGCCGAGTATGACTTCCCGGCACTCGATGCGCACATCGCCGACTACGAGCGTCGCTTCCCTGGCCAGCCACGCGCCGCGTTGCAGGCCGGGCAGACGCTCGCGGACCTGCGCCAGTACGCCCAGGCCGAGCGGTTGCTCGAACACGCCTGGGCACTCGCCCCCCTCTGGGCCGCGCCTGCAACAGACCTGGGCCTGCTCGGCATGCAGAGCGGGCGTGATGAGTTGGCCTTGCGAGCGCTGACCAAGGCCGTGGAACTCGACCCGTTTAACGTGCGTGCGGGCAACACGCTCAAGCTGCTCAACGTGCTGAGCACCTATCAGCGCACAGAGGGTGCGCACTTTGTCATCCGGTCAAGGCCCGGGCTGGATGCGCGCCTGGCCGCCGAGATGCTCCCGATCCTGGAGGGCATCCACGCCGACATCACCGGCGATGCACCCGGCGCGCTGCGTTACCAGCCCCCGTTCAAGACCGTCATCGACCTGGCCCCCGACCACGCCAGTTTCGCGGTGCGTATCGCCGGTGTGCCACGGATTCACACGATCGCAGCGAGCACGGGCCCGGTGATCGCGATGGAGTCGCCGCGGGATGGGCGCGGGCACTCGGGGGCCTATGACTGGGCGCGTGTCCTTCGCCATGAGTATGTGCACACTGTGGGCCTGAGCCGGACGGGCAACCGCCTGCCGCACTGGTTCACCGAGGCCCAGGCCGTGTTCTTAGAACAGGCCCCGCGCGACTACAACACCGTGCAACTGCTGGCCCAGACGCTCAACACCGACGACCTCTTTGATTTCAACGAGATCAACATCGCCTTCACGCGTCCCAAGCGTCCGCAGGACCGGGCCTTGGCGTATGCGCAGGGGCACTGGATGTACCAGTTCATGGTCGAGCGTTTCGGCGCCGAGGCGCCCCTGCGCCTGATGGACCAGTTCGCCAAGGGCGTGCGCGAGGAGGAAGCCTTCACCGCCGTGCTCGGCACCGGGCGCGAGGGGTTCATGCAGGCCTTCAAGCCGTGGGCGCACGGGCAACTGCAGCAGTGGGGGATGGCCTCTGCTGATATAGACGCGGCAGAAGTCGCCCTCCGCCAAAAACTTGAGTTGCAAGACGGCCGGGTCGATGCGGAAATCGCAACGGAACTGGAGGCCTATGCCGCCTCGCGCCCCGTCGATCCGATGCCGCACAAACTGCTGGCCGGGTTCTATCTGCAAGTCGATCCCCCCAAGGCCGTCGAGCATTTGCGCTGGCTGGATGTGCGTCAGGACAAGGAGGCGACCTACGCCGCACAGATCGCCGCGATCCTCGCCAAGCAGGGAGACTCCGCCGGGGCATGGGTCAGCGCCCAGCGCGCGGTGCGGCTCGCGCCTTACAACCCGGCCAACCGCGAGCTGGCCGCGGCGATTGCGGTTGGCCGCAAGGACTGGCCAGCCGCGCGCGGGCACATCGAGTTCCTGGCCGAGCTTGAGCCAAACCAGGCCCAGCACCAGCGCAGGCTCGAGGCCCTCACCCGCCTGGAAAAACAATCCACCTCCCCCTGAATATCCTCGCCGACAAAACCCACCACCCATACCCGCGAGCCAACCATGAAGGTCCTCCTCCAAACAACCCTCGGCGACATCACCCTCGAACTCGATGAGGCCAAAGCCCCCATCACCGTCGCCAACTTCCTGGCGTATCTCGACAAAGGCCACTACGACCAGACCGTCTTCCACCGCGTCATCGGCACCTTCATGATCCAGGGTGGTGGCTTCACCGCCGACGGGCAGCAAAAACCGACCGGCAAGCAGATCAAGAACGAGTGGGACAACGGGCTCAAGAACAAGCCCTACACCATCGCCATGGCACGCCTGAGCAACCCCGACTCGGCAACCGCACAGTTCTTTATCAACGTCGCGGACAATGGGTTTCTCTCGACGCCCAACCCGCAGACGGGCGGGGCGGGGTACGCCGTGTTTGGGAAGGTTGTTGCCGGCACGGAGGTCGTCGACAAAATCAAGGGCGTCCGCACCGGCACACGCCGAACGCCCGGCGGGCCGATGGGCGACTGGCCCGAGGCCGACGTCGTCATCACCAAAGCCCAGCGGGCCTGAAGCCCACTCCCCCGGGCCGTGCCCTGGCATGCCAGGGTGAAAACTCACCAAATCAAGCCTGCTTTGCCGATCTGCCCCGTTGATGGCGGCCATGGGCTGCCCCGTTCTCTACTACCCTCCCAAGCCAGGGGCCTTGCACATGCTCGACTCGCAACGACCACGTATCTCACAGTCACCTCACACCCCCGGCGGGGCCGGCCTTCTCTCCTCAGCCGGGGGGCGGGTGGTTCTCGTTGTTGCGGTGATCTGCATCCTGGCCGGGGGTGGGTTCATCATCTGGAACCGCGCCCGCCAGGGCCCGGCACAGGAGGCCCTGGCCGTCGCGCCCAAGGCCTATTTGCCCGAGGGGATGGTCCCCGCCTCCCCGCCCGGGCAGCAGCCGGTCGCGGCTGCCAAGCCCGCCGGGCGCCCTGACCCTGTTGCCGAGCAGACTCCGGTGGTTGTGAGCATGACACCGCCGCGTGCGCCAAAGGTGGCCAGCCTCCCGCTGGAGATTCTCGAGCCATCGCCCGCCACCGCGCAAGCCAACCCGGGCGCACCTCAGCCCGCCCCGACGCTGGCGCCCAAAGAAACCACCTCTCCCGCCTCGGCGGCGCTCCCGCCCGACCTGGGGACCATCGCCGCACCGCCAGTTCTGGGTGATTTGGCACCCCAAGGGCAAGGCCAGGCCAAGCGTCTGCTCGATGAGTCGGCACGCCTGGTGCAGCAGAACCAGCTCGTCTTGGCCCGCACTAAACTCAACGCCGGGTTGATGGACCCGCGCTCAACCCCTGCCGAGCGAGCCCAGATCCGCGCCCAGATCGCCTCGATCAACGAGACGCTCTTCTTCTCGCCGACGGTCTCGGCGGGAGACGCGATCACCGATACCTACACCGTCGCCAGCGGCGATTCGCTCGTCCGCATCACCCGCAAGCAGGGCCTGCCCATCGACTGGCGGCTGCTGCAGCGGATCAACCGCCTGCCCAGTGAGAACGCACTGCGCGTCGGGCAGAAAATCAAGATCGTCCGACTGCCGATCCACGCCGTCGTGCACAAGAACGATTACCGCATGGACCTCTACGCCGGCAGCCCGCCCGCAGGTGGCAGCGGCACCGCCGACCTCGGCCCCGACGGGCAGGAGCGCGACTGGGTCTACATCCGCTCCTTCCGCGTCGGCCTCGGCGAGAGCAACGGCACGCCCGAAGGCACCTTCGTCGTCCGACCCAACTCCAAACTCGTCAACCCACGCTGGGTCAACCCACGCACCGGCGAGGTCTTCGAGGCCGATAACCCCGCAAACCCCATCGGCGAACGCTGGATCGGCCTCGACGGCAGCGACGACAACACACGCAAGTTCGTAGGCTACGGCGTCCACGGCACCGTCGACCCCGACAGCATCGGCCAGCAACGCTCCATGGGCTGCGTCCGCCTGGCCAGCGATGACGTCGCCGTGGTCTACGAGCTGCTCGTGGACAGGCTGAGCACGGTTAAGATCATCAAATAACAGCCGCCTACTGGGATGTTTTTGCCAGTCTGAACCCCTCCCCCGAGAGCAGTGGCGTCCATGCTTGGATTTCCCGCCAAGGAGCCATCGCATGGATCGCGCACTCAAGATACTCGATCAGTGTCGGCCGCTGCTCCGCACGCTCGGCGCCCAGCGAAAGGGCGATCGGCAGCGGTTCTCCGACGCCACCATCGTACTCATCGACCTGTGGGCCGCGCTCAACAACCAGCCCGCCAAGTGGGCGTGCGACGCCGCACGCTGGCCCGGCAAACTGCCGCCCGGCGGGCTGCCGTCGCCCTCGGCGTTCTCGCGGCGCGTCCGCTCGCCGCGCGTTGCAACGCTCCGCGCACAGCTGCAGGAGACTCTTCGCGCCGCCGACGCGGTGCCGACCGACCGCGTCGCGGTGCTGATCGTCGACGGGCACGCGCTGCAGGTGGCCAGGCACAGCCGCGACCGGGGCGCGCAGTTCGGCCGCGGCGCCGGGGCGATGGAGAAAGGTTATAAACTCCACACCCTCATCGACAACGCCGGCCGGGTGCTCTCGTGGCGGCTTACCCCTATGAACGCCGATGAAGGGAGGGTGTGCGTGCGGCTGCTCGGCGGTGTTCCCGAGGGCTTGAATGGTTATATCCTCGGCGACGGCTCTTATAATGATAACAAGCTCTTCGCCGCCGCGCGGGTGCGTGGCCTGCAGCTGGTCTCGCCACGGCGGAGGCCCGGCACGGGCCTCGGGCACCGCACGCACGACCCGTCACGGCTGCGCTGCGTGCACCTGCTCGAACCGCCGGTGCCCGGCGGCGGCGGCTTCGGCCGCGGGCTCTACGCCGAGCGTCTGCGGATCGAGCGTCAGTTCGGCCACTGGGCGAGCACGACGGA
>VYKU01000152.1_pt1 | contig 18615 bp, 22 predicted proteins | sample 5114491 | NCBI WGS metagenome assembly VYKU01 (sample SAMN12291796, study PRJNA351875) | freshwater metagenome | isolation source: freshwater lake | place: USA: Michigan, Gull Lake | collected 2011-07-05 | reverse complement strand
CGCGGCGGGTGCACTGGGCGGATTGCTGTCTGCCCCCGCCATTTTGGCAAGCAAGGCCGAGGCCTTTGCGCAAACGGCGCAGGGCGGCAGAAACGCGCGCGACACGGGACCGCGTTTGGCACTAGTTCCGGCCGGAACTTGGTCTTTGACGGGCGAGGTCATGGCCTTTCGGTTCAGTCCGGACGGAAGTCGGGTTGCGGTTCGGCACGCGGATCGGCTTGCCGTCTACGAGTTTCCCTCCGGCAAAGCTATTTTGGATATTCCAAGGCCTAGTGCGGTAAGCCTGCCATCTTTTGGTTTCGGCGACGATGGGCGTAGCTTGATCGTTTCGCCGCGTCAAATTGGCAGCGACCGAGTTGTTCCTACCGAACTTGTCCAAGTGTTCGACGCGGCAAGCGGGCGATTGTTGGACAGACTGGCGTTTCCAATGATGGAGGGCGGCTCAGATTTTTTTGCCGATCGAGTTGCAACCTCGTCGGACAGCCGATTTGCAGCGATCCGCGTTGCACAGCCTTTGAAACAATCCGCGATCGTCCTGCTCGATACGAAAGATTTGTCGGTTCGGGGCGTCATGCACGAATCGGTCCCTGGAATGGGGTATCAGTGGATGCTGGACGTCTCGCGCGACGGTCTTGTGGCGGTCGCGGAAAATGGCGCCTCGCTTATGCGCGCCAATCTGCCGCCGAACATCGCTATCGTCGATCCGGCGCGCAATACGCGTATCGCCGGATTTCCGGGAACCAGCGAAGGTACGGCATCGTTGCGCTGGAGCCCCGATGGCAGCCTGCTGGGGATCGGCTCGATGCCACTGCATCAGCATTCGACGATGCAGCTTCAAAACCCGGCGCCACAACCAGCTTCGGCTGTTCAAGAAGCGGTTTGGATCTGGGATCTGCGCGAGCGTCGGACGAAGCAGTCGTTTCCCCGGGTGTATTCGCCAGTCCGTGCCACGGCGATCTCATCGGACAATCTTTGGATGTCAGCGCGGCGCGCAAAATATAGCCGCGTCCTGGGTAGCGGGGTCAGCGTTTGGCGCGTGTCGGATGGGGCGGAGATGTTCGCCTATGAGACACCCGATGCGCGCCTCATCAGTGACGTTGCGTTCTCACCGTCCGGGACGAATTTCGCCTTTGTCGAAGGGCAAGCGTTCAAGATCTTTCGCGTGATTGCCTGAAGCCACACCGCCCAGCGGGTGTACGCGCAAGCCTCAGCCGCTGCCGAGATGCGCTGCAATGCGCACGCGCTCGTAGTCGGGCACGTTGATTTCCATGTGATGGCGCACTTGCATCAGCATTTCGAGCTGCTTCAGCGAGAAAAAAACGCGGCCGGCCGCGAGCTGGCGCGAAATCGCGGTTTGGTTCTTCGGCGCATCCACGAACACTTGCTTGGCGAGCAGGCACGGCTTGCCCTGGCTGAAGCCAAGCTCGATGAACCAGCGCGCCACCGAATTCGACCCGATATAGATGGTACCTTCCGGCACTTCGAAGGCGGGTTCTGCTTGTGCTGCCGACAGGTTGTTGGCGGGGTCTGTCATGGCGGAACTCGGGGGTCGGGGGTGAAAGCGACAAACGGCAATGGCCGGTAATCTGCGGCGGGCAGGGCGCAAGTTCAAGGCCCCTGCAGCCGCACCCTAGCGAGAAAGTGGCGGTGCTGGGCACAAAGTTTCGGCGCACAAAAATCCTTGCTTTCTGGCACGATTTATGGATAATAATCTTATGTTTTGGCGCTCCCGAAGCGGTGCTGTTTGACATGGTGAAGAGAGGGCTTCCCGGCCGGTCTTTGCGGCCGCCCGGATACCGTGGCGTCGAAGGTCTGAAATAGGCGACAAAAACGTTTTTGTCGCCTGGTCGCCTAATTCAGTCAAATATCTGAAAATAAACAGGAAAGAATAGGTTGCAACCGTCGCCAATTGTCGCCTTTCGGCGCCAATTGTAACCTATTTTCGGTCCCGAAAAGCCCGGGTCGCGTCAGTTCGCCAAGCGAGCTGCGCGCAGCCGTGCCTCGTGCCGCCCGGCCCACGCAAATACGCCCGCGAGCAGCTCGACGACAAGGTCGAGAAGGAAAACAAACGCAATATAGATGGCAAGGCCCCAAAACAACGTGACCATGGCTCAATCCTCCATATCGAGAATTTAGCCATAATTTTAGCAAAAGTCAACTAAAACCCAAATTATCTCGCAGGGTCGCGGCTGTGGTGCCGGCCGCGCGCAAATCGCGCAGGCTCGGCGACCCGGCACGCTTGGCCAGGCGCTGGCCGTCCGGATCGGTCAGCAATTTGTGGTGATGGTAGGCGGGTGTCGCGAAGCCCAGCAGTTTCTGCAGCAGGCACTGCAGATGCGTGGCGACGAACAGATCTTGGCCGCGCGTGACGAGGTCGATGCCCTGCAGATGGTCGTCGACCGTCACGGCCAGATGGTAGCTCGTCGGCACATCCTTGCGGGCCAGCACCGCGTCGCCGAGCAAGTCGGGTTGCGCCGCCTGCGGTCCTGCCGCGCGGTCGTGCCAGGCAAGGGGGCCTGCGATCGCCATCGCCGCCGCAACATCGAGGCGCAGCGCATAGGCTGCCCCGTTTGCGACGCGGTCGGCCACTTCGCTTGGCGGCCGCTTGCGGCATGTGCCGGGATAAAGCGGTTCGGACAGATGCGGTGCGGCCCCGGCTGCGGCGATTTCGCGTTTGATGTCGGCGCGCGTGCACACGCATTTGTAGAGCACGCCCAGGACATCGAGCTTCGCAAGGGCGGCTTGGTAGTCGGCCATGTGTGCGGACTGGCGGCGTACAGTTTCTTCCCAGCGCAATCCGAGCCACGCGAGATCTTCGAAGATCGCGTCCGTGAATTCCGGCCGGCAGCGGCCTTGGTCGATGTCTTCGATGCGCAGGATGAAGCGCCCGCCGCTTGTGCGGGCGGCTTCGGCCGCGAACAGGGCCGAAAAAGCATGGCCGCGATGCAGATAGCCGGTGGGCGAAGGGGCAAAGCGGGTATCGGACATGGCGCTCGTCTTTGGCAGGCTCGACTTTGCAGGGCAGGCAGGCTAGGGAATCCGGGGCGGCAAAAAAGGGGCGGCTTTATGGCGTTTTTCGAACTCGACGGACCGCGCGCGGGCGCAAACAAACCCGATTCGCTGGTGGTTCTGCTGCACGGGCTGGGCGCGGACGGGAACGATCTTATCTCGCTCGCACCCTTGTGGTCGCGGTTTTTGCCGCGCACACATTTTGTGTCGCCGCATGCACCCTTCCCGTGCGACATGGCGCCCTACGGCCGCCAATGGTTCAGCCTGCAGGACCGCACCCCCGAACGCGTCGCGGCGGGCGTGGCGGCGGCAGCCCCGATCCTCGACGCGTTTCTCGATGCCGAATTGCAGCGCTTCGCCCTGCCGCCCGAGCGCATGGCGCTGGTGGGTTTCAGCCAGGGCACGATGATGTCGCTCTATGTGGCGCCGCGCCGCGCCGTCGCGATCGGCGGCGTGCTCGGCTATTCGGGCGCTTTGGTCGATGCCGCAAATTTCGGCCCGGCCGTGCAGTCGCGCCCGCCCGTGCTGCTTGTGCACGGCACCGCCGATCCGATCGTGCCGTTCGAGCGCATGGCGCAAGCCGCAACGGCGCTGGGTGAAGCCGGTATCGCGGTTGAAACTTTGGCGTGTCCAGGTCTGCCGCACTCGATCGACGAGGCAGGCCTGCAGGCGGGTGCGGAGTTTCTGCGGGACCGGCTCGGGACCGTTCTGTCGGCCTAAAATGTCATGCCGCTGTAACGGGCCAACGCATTGCTTTTGAAGGTAAGATCGCCTATCAAAGAGGGGCTGAAGGTGAACGTCGATTCTCGAAGCGGTTAGCGGAGGGGCAGGCGTGGACGGTGAAGCGTTCGGGGCATTCGCAACGAGATTGGATCCGGCACCGCTGGATCCGCGCCGGGTTCCTTTCGCCGAAATGGGCTCGCGCAGCAGCCGCGCCGAAGCATGCCCCGCCCTGGTGCTGAACGCCGATTTCCGTCCGCTCTCGTATTTTCCGCTGTCGATCTGGTCCTGGCAGGACGCAATCAAAGCCGTATTCCAGGATCGCGTAAACGTCGTCTCGGAATACGATCGTGTGGTCCGCTCGCCCTCGCAAGCCTTCCGCTTGCCGTCGGTGATCTCGCTCAAAGAATACGTGCCGGCGGCACGCCGCCCAGCTTTCACGCGCTTCAACGTGTTCCTGCGCGATCGCTTCGAGTGCCAATATTGCGCCGAAGCTTTTCCGGCCCCTGAGCTCACGTTCGACCATGTGGTGCCGCGCTCGCGCGGCGGGCGCACAACCTGGGAGAACGTCGTCACGGCCTGCTCGTGCTGCAATCTCGTCAAAGGCAGCCGCCTGCCGGCCGAGGCCAAAATGTTTCCGCGCCATCGGCCGATCCAGCCCACGTCGGCGGCGTTGCAGGAAAACGGCCGCGCCTTTCCGCCCAATTATCTGCACCAGAGCTGGCGCGATTTTCTCTATTGGGATGCCGAGCTCGAGCCCATCTGAGCGGGCCGATTTAGGCCGGGCCCATCTAAGCCGGGATCTTTTCGGGCTTCAGATGCTTCTGGGCCGCACGGATCACTTCGATCAGCCCTTCGCGCGAAACGCGGTCGCGCGCCATCACGGCGCGAACCATCGGATCGTCGATGAGTTCGGCCAAAGGCGGTTCGTCGTGGAGGAAGCGGCGGGTGCGCATGCCAAGCTTATTGCTCGCCAACCATGGCGGAAAAGCGGCAGGTGCGAGAAACCTTTGCGGCAGTCTCGGCGGGGAAGCCTTAGAGGCGCGAGGACAGCCAGATCGCGGCGCGCGAGCCGGCCTTGATGGCGCCGCGCAAAAGCTCGAAGCCGGGGGCGGCCTCGGCCCCTTGGGCAAGTGCTTCGTCGCGATGTTCGACCTCTTCGCGGCGGAAATCTTCGAGCGTGGTTTTGAGTTCGGCCTCGCTGTCGGGCAGGGTCGCAATCTGCTCGCGGTAATGTTCGTCGATCACTTCTTCGACTGCGACCGTGCAGGCCATCGCACCTTTGGGGCCCAGCATCGCGGTCGCAGCGCCCAACGCGAATCCGGCCACATGCCACAAAGGCTGCAGCAAGGTGGGCCGCGCGCGGCGCGCGGGCACGAGGCGCTCGAAAGCCTCGAGATGGCGGCGTTCCTGTTCGGCCATGTGCGCGATCGCAGCCCCGGCCGGGCTCGTGCGGCCGAGCACGGCAAGCTGGCCTTCGTAGATGCGCACGGCCCCGTATTCGCCGGCGAGATTCACGCGCAGCACGCGGTCGATCAGTCTTTCGCCGGCCGGTTCGCCGGGCAGGCCCAGATTGCGTGCGGCAGTCATCGAACGTCGCCCTTCCAGCGTTTCAGCGCCGTCCACCCGGCCGTAAGGCCAAGCGCCGTCGCGATCAGCATATTATAGGCCGCCATCGACAGGCCGGCCAGGGTCCAGGCCGGCGAATCGCAGCGCACGATGGGGGCGGCGAGCAGGCGGGCGCGCAGTTCCTCGAGGCTCGCAGCCGGACCCTGGCTGCTGCCGCACGCACTTGTGCCCTGCCACCAATGCTGTTCCACGCCGACATGGAAGCCGCCGATGCCGGCCGTCGTGGCCAAGCACAAGGCCGCACCCGCAAGGCACAAGGCCCCCATCCGGCCCGGCAAGAGGGCGCCGAGGATGGCGAGCGGGATCGCCCCCCAATAAGGGTAGCGCTGCCAATAGCAGAGCTCGCACGGTGCCAGGCCGCCCAAATGCTGGAAGGCGAGGGCCGCCGCCAACGTTGCGGCCGATCCTGCGGCGACCGCCGCCGCGTTCATGCGCAAATTCGTCTTCATGGCCGCCACCCTAGCCTTGGCGGCGCCGATTCCCAAGGGGTTGACCCCGGCAAATTCGTCCCTATTATCGCCGCTTCGTTCGGCCCGGTGCCCCAGTGGCGAAACGGTAGACGCGGCAGACTCAAAATCTGTTGTCCGCAAGGACATGTTGGTTCAAGTCCGACCTGGGGCACCACCGACGGCCGAAACGATATCCAAAAGACCGCAAGCCTGACGCATCGCGAATGCGCAGGCCCTGCGCCCCCAAATGTGGCGCGCGCGTCTGGGCAATTAAGGTTTATGTCTCAGACTTGAAACAAATTTGCCCGGCGAAGTTCACGCGGGCGTAATCCTCCGTCCGCCATATGCCGCGTATCCCGAACGCATCGAAAAAGGGAACGCGCATGCTGCAGATCGTCGATCTGACCAAACGCTTTGGCACCACCGCCGCCGTCGACGGCGTGAGCATCGACATCGCCGAGGGCGCCATGATCGGCATCATCGGCCGCTCGGGTGCGGGTAAATCGACGCTGCTGCGCATGATCAATCGCCTCGCAGACCCCACCAGCGGGCGCATCCTTGCGGGGGATGTGGATGTGGCGAGCCTCAAGGGCACGGCGCTGCGCAAATGGCGCGCCCAGTGCGCCATGATCTTCCAGCAATTCAATCTCGTGAAGCGCCTCGACGTGGTCACAAACGTGCTCGTCGGCCGCCTTGCCTATCGCAGCCTCCTGCCGTCGCTGCTGATGCAGTTCTCGGCCGCCGAACGCGCCCTTGCGATCCGCTGCCTCGAGCGCGTCGACATTGCCGAGCTTGCGCTGCAGCGCGCCGACACGCTGTCGGGCGGCCAGCAGCAGCGTGTCGCCATCGCGCGTGCGCTGAGCCAGCAGCCGCGCATGATCCTCGCCGACGAACCCATCGCGTCGCTCGATCCGCGCAGTGCGCGCATGGTCATGGACACGCTCGCGCGCATCAACCGCGCGGACGGCATCACGGTCGTCGTGAACCTGCACGATCTCGACGCCGCGCGCAGCTACTGCAAGCGCATCGTCGGCATGCGCGGCGGCAAAATCGTTTTCGACGGCACGCCCGACATGCTCGACAACGCGGCCGTGCGGTCGATCTACGGCGACGACGTATCGGCCGAATCCGGTGCCGACGCAGGCTTCTCGCGGCTGGTCGCCACGGAAGCCGCCGCCCGCGCCGATGCGCCGCGCCAACTCGCAAACTGATCTTTCCACCCCGCCAACCAGGAGTCCCACAATGAAAACAACCCGCCGTCAAATCATCGCCGGTGCCGCCGGTGCCGCCGGTGCCGCGCTGTTCGCGCCCGCAATCGCCGCCACGCGCGCGCAGGCGCAGGCCAGCTGGCGCGCCCAGTTCCCGGTGCTGAACGTCGCCGTCATCCCGGCGGAAAACCAGCAGACCGTGATGAGCCGCTATGCGGCACTTCAGGCATATTTGGCCCGTACATTCGGCGTCGAAGTGCGTCTTTTCACGGCCACCGACTATGCGGGCATCATCGAGGCCCAGCGCGCCAAACGCGTCGAAATGGCATTCCACGGACCCGCGTCGTACGCGCGCGCATTCGAGGTCACGCAGGGCAACGTCGAGCCGATCGTGATCGAAACCGACATCAACGGCGTGGCGCTCTATCGCTCTGTCATCGTCGTGCGCAACGACAGTCCGGCCCAGAAGATCGAAGACTTGCGCGGCAAGACGCTGGCCTTTGTCGATCCCAATTCGATGTCCGGGTTCGTTGCGCCCAACTTCTTCCTCTCCAAGGCCGGCACGCCTGCCAACACCTATTTCTCGCGCACCGGCTTTGCCGGCAGCCACGACAACGTGGCGCTGGCCGTCGTCAACGGACAGTACGATGCGGGCTTCGTGTGGTTCCGCTCTGCGTCAGACAGCGTATTCCAGCGCATGTGGGACAAGAACCTGATCCCGAAGGACTCGGTGCGCGTCGTGTGGACGTCGCCCGATATCCCGGAGAGCCCCTGGGTGGTGCGCAAGGACCTGCCGCAAGCGATGCGCGATGATCTGCGCAAGGCGATGCTCGACATGGTCAATGTCGATCCGGAAGGTTTCAAGCAGATCACTGCGGGCAACTCGAAGGGCTTCGTGCCCGGCTCGCACGCGGTCTACGAGCCGGTGCTCGAAATGATCCGTTTCAACCAGTCCCAGCGCCGCGGGTCCTAACATCGCGATGAGCGTTGCTGCGACAGCATCGGATGCGGTCGAACGGTTCGAGACCGCCTGGCAGAGCCAGCGCCGCGAGAAGCGGCGCCAGCTCTGGCTGGGCGGTCTCGTGCTGCTCGTGTGCACGGCTTTGGCGTCGTACATGGCCGAGGTCAATCCGCGCAATCTGATCGAAGGCCTGCCGGGGGCGTGGAACTACATCTGGCGCACCGTGCCCGTGCTGCGCATCGAAACTTTCCGCGCCGACATGGCGGAATGGTACTGGGGCTTCTGGCACTGGCTCAAACTTCTGTTCGAAACGATCCTGATCGCGGGCCTCGCAACCTTGCTGGCGTTCGGCGCCGCCTATGCGGGCTGCTTCTACGCGTCGGCCAATCTCAACGGCTCGCGCACGGGCGTGTGGGTCGTGCGGCGCATCTTCGAGATTTTCCGCGCCGTGCCCGAACTCGTCTACGCGCTGATTTTCGTGTTCGCCTTCGGCCTCGGCGCCTTCCCGGGCATGCTGGCGATCGCGATCCATTCGACGGGCGCACTCGGCAAACTCTTTGCCGAGGTGAACGAAAACGTCGATACGCGCTCGGTCGAGGGCGTGCAGTCGGCCGGTGCCTCGTGGTGGCAGACGATGGTGTTCGCCGTCTCGCCGCAGGTGATGCCGAACTACGTGAGCTACGCGCTGCTGCGCTTCGAGATCAATGTGCGCTCGGCCGCCGTGCTGGGCTTCGTGGGTGCCGGCGGCATCGGCGAAGAATTGCTGCTCGCCGTGCGCCAATTCATCTATCCGGAAATTTCGGCCATTCTCTTGATGATCATCGCGACCGTCGCGGTCATCGACATGGTGTGCGAGCGCCTGCGCACGAATCTGATGGGCGAGGGACGCCAATGACGAGCCCGCGCATGGAAACGGCTCTGCCGCACGCCAGCGAAATCGCCGCCCTGCAGGCGCGCTATCCGCAGATCTATGCGGCCGAGCAGCGCCGCAAGCTGAAGCAATTCGCCGTGGCGGCGGCGATCGCTTCCTTTGTTGGTTTTGCCTTTTGGTGGATCGGCCTGAGCCTCGATCGGTTTATCGCCGGGCTCGGCAAGCTCGGCTGGCTGTTCCAGTTTCTGTTTCCGCCGAACAGCGGCGGCTGGTTCATGTATTTCCTGACCGGCATGGGCGAAACGCTGGCCATGGCGTTTCTGGGCACGATGCTGGCGGCGATCGCCGCCGTGCCGCTCGGCTTTCTGGCCGCGCGCAACATCGTTTCGAACCGCATCTTCCATTTCGGCATCCGGCGCAGCCTCGACGGCTTTCGCGGCGTCGATGCGCTGATCTGGGCGCTCGTGTTCGTGAGTGCCGTGGGCTTGGGGCCGTTCGCGGGCGTGATGGCGCTGGCGCTGTCCGACGTCGGCACGCTCTCGAAACTGTTCTCGGAAGCCATCGAAAATGTCGAGCGCGAGCAAGGCGAAGGTGTTCGCGCCGCCGGTGCGAGCAGCTTGCTGGAAACGCGTTTCTCGGTGGTGCCGCAGGTGCTGCCGGTGTTCGTGTCGAACGTACTCTACTATTTCGAGAGCAACACGCGCTCTGCCACGGTGCTGGGCGTGGTGGGTGCCGGCGGCATCGGGCTGGCACTCGCCGACCGCATCCGCATCAACGATTGGGACCAAGTCTGCTTCATCGTGATCATGATCCTGATCACGGTCTCGATCATCGACGTGCTGTCGCGGTCCTTGCGCGAAAAGCTCGTCGGCAAACAGCCGCTTCCTGTTTGAAGGCTGCCGGTGTGACTGCGGCGCTACGGAACGTCGACCGTGAGCTGCACGCGGTCGGCGGCAAAGCTCGTCATGCCGAAATCGATCGGCACGTCGTCGATCGACACGTTCACGCTCTCGGTCACGAGCACGGGCCTTGCGGGCGTGAGGGCCAGCAATTCGATCTCGTCGGACTCCGCCAAGCGCGCGGTGATGCGCGTCCATTTGCGTCGATAGTCGGCATGGCCCAGCGCTGCCATCGCCTTGGAGATCGAGCGATGCGTGCGCAGCGCTTCGGCAATGCCCGGCAGCCTTTCGGTCGGGAAGAAATGCAGCGCATAGGTCGTCGGGCTGCCGTCGGCGCTGCCGACCGAGCGCCACGCCACGACCGGTCGGCCGACGCGCAAGCCAAGCGCCTTGGCGATGGGCTTCGACGCGAACACTTCGGCGATGCCGAGAATTTCGTGGTGCGGGGAACGCCCCTGGCGCAGCAGGTTTTCGGAAAAGCGCGTGCGGGGTCCAAGCGCATATTCGACCGCAGCCCCCACCAGAAACGAGCCGCGCCCGCGCTCCACGCGCACAAGCCCGCGCTGCACGAGCCCGCCGATGGCACGCCGCACCGTATGGCGGTTCACGCCGAAGCGGCGCGCGAGGGCTCCTTCCGATTCCAACCGTTCGCCCGGCTTGTTGCCGCGGGCCGCGATCTCGCGGAACAGCGCTTCTTCGATGCGCTTCCACACGGCCGGGCTTGTGTCGTCGCCGTAGATCGGTTCCATCAACGCCCTCCTTGCCGGCGTCCGCAAAGCGCCACAAAAACTTCTCGGGCCCGAGCTATTTCCGGGGATCGATCGAATCTATCTTGTATAGACAAGTTCGCTGCTTTGGTCTAAACAGACTTGTATAGACAAGTTGGGTGATTCGCAAATGACAGTTTCCGTACCGGCCCCTCAATCTGCGCACGCCCCGCGCCAGCGCTGGATGCGCGTTCTGGCCAAAGCCCGGCCGGACGAATTGGATGCGGCGTGTGCGGCGATCGGACAGCTGCCGCAGGTTCAGTTCGTGCGGCCGCCCGAAACCGGCTTGGCGCTGCTGCGCGGCCGCGTCGGCGGGCGCGGGGCGCCGTTCAATTTCGGCGAAGCCACGATCACGCGCTGCGTCGTGCGGCTTGAGGGCGACGAAACGGGGCCGATGGGCTTCGGTTATGTGATGGGCCGCGACAAAAGCCGCGCCGGACAGGCAGCGCTCCTGGATGCGCTTCTCCAGCGCGGCAACGAAGCCGCCACGCGCCAGATCGACCGGCTCGAAGCAGCGCAGGCCGCGCGCGTCGCAGCCCAAGCAGCGCAAGCCGCGACCAGCAAGGTCGATTTCTTCACGCTTGTGCGGGAGTAGCAGATGAGCGCGATGCAAGCCGGTTTCGCCGAACCCGTGGCCGATGCTCAGGCAGCCTTCCGTGCCGTGCTCGATGCGATGGCGCGCCCCGGGCGCTTGGCGCAATTCGCCGCCCCCGCCGAACTGCCGCCGGGCCTCGGCCGGGCCGCTGCCGCTTTGGCGCTGACGCTGGTCGATATGGATACGCCCGTCTGGCTGAGCCCGGCTTGTGCGCCGTCCGCCGATTGGCTGCGCTTCCATTGCAGTGCGCGCGTCGCGACAAGCCCGGCCGGTGCGCGCTTTGCGTTCGCAACCGCCGCCGAATGCCCGCCGCTCGCCGTTTTCGATCTCGGCACCAACGAATATCCCGACCAATCGACAACGCTCGTTCTCGACGTGCCGAGCCTCTCGGTTGGCGGGACGCTCGCTTTGCGCGGCCCCGGCATCGAAACGCTCGAGCATGTCGGCATTGCCGGTCTGCCGAGCGGCTTCTGGGGCCAGCGCGACATGCTGCACGAGCTGTTTCCGCGCGGCCTCGACATCGTGTTTGTCGCGGGCGACAGCGCCCTTGCATTGCCGCGCACCACGCGCGTGGAGGGTTAGGCCATGTATGTTGCCGTCAAAGGCGGAGCCAAGGCGATCGAAGCCTCGCATGCATTGCTCGATCAAGCGCGGCGCGGCGATCCGGCCACGCCCGAATTGTCGCTGGCGCAGATCGAGGGCCAGCTCACGCTCGCGGTCGATCGCGTGATGGCCGAAGGCTCCCTCTACGACCGCGAGCTTGCGGCCCTTGCCGTCAAGCAGGCGCGCGGCGATCTCGTCGAGGCGATCTTCTTGCTGCGCGCCTATCGCACCACCTTGCCGCGCTTGGCCGAATCGCTGCCGGTCGATACCGACAAGATGCGCCCGATCCGGCGCATCTCGGCCGCCTACAAGGATTTGCCCGGCGGCCAGATGCTGGGGCCGACCTTCGACTACACGCATCGCCTGCTCGATTTTGCACTCGCTGCCGAGGGTACCCGCAAAACGGTCGAACAAGTTGCGACCGAACAGCAGGCCGATTGCCCGCGTGCGCTCGACATTCTCGACCGCGAAGGCCTCATCGAGCAGGTCGACGAAAACGATGCAAGCCCGCCCGATCTCACGCGCGATCCGCTGCAGTTCCCGGCCGAGCGCGCATTGCGTCTGCAGAATCTCGCGCGCGGCGACGAAGGGTTCCTGCTCGCCTTGGGCTATTCGACGCAGCGCGGCTATTCCTCCACCCATCCGTTTGCCGGCGAAATCCGCATCGGCGACGTCGACGTGGAAATCGTGCCCGAAGAGCTCGGCTTTGCCGTGTGCATCGGCGAGGCGCGCGTGACCGAGTGCGAGATGATCAACCAGTTCCAAGGCAGCCGAGAAAAGCCCGCCCAGTTCACGCGCGGCTACGGGCTCGTGTTCGGCGAGGGCGAGCGCAAAGCGATGGCGATGGCGCTCGTCGACCGCTCGCTGCGCGCGGGCGAACTCGGCGAAGAGCGCACGTCGCCCGCCCAAGACGAAGAATTCGTGCTGTCGCACACCGACAATGTCGAAGCCTCGGGCTTCGTGCAGCATCTGAAGCTGCCGCACTATGTCGATTTCCAGTCCGAGCTCAATCTCATCCGGCGCATCCGCGCCGACCAAACGCGCGAGGCGGCCGAATGATCGAAGGCTACAATTTCGCCTATCTCGACGAGCAGACAAAACGCATGATCCGTCGTGCGCTTTTGAAGGCCGTCGCGATCCCGGGCTACCAGGTGCCGTTCGCGAGCCGCGAAATGCCGCTGCCCTACGGGTGGGGGACGGGCGGCATCCAGGTGACGGCGGCGATCGTCGGGCGCAGTGACGTTTTGAAGGTGATCGACCAGGGGGCCGACGACACGACCAATGCCGTGTCGATCCGCCGCCTGTTCGCCAACACGACCGACGTCGCCACGACCGAACGCACGCACGAAGCGACGATCATCCAAACGCGCCATCGCATACCCGAAGCGCCGCTCAGCGAGGGCCAGATCATGGTCTTCCAGGTGCCGATCCCAGAGCCGCTGCGTTGGCTCGAGCCGCGCGAGGCCGAAACGCGGCGCATGCACGCGCACGCCGACTACTCGATCATGCATGTGAAGCTCTACGAAGACGTCGCGCGCTTCGGCCATATCGCCACGGGCTACGACTATCCGGTCGTCGTCGACGGGCGCTATCTGATGAAGCCGTCGCCGATCCCCAAATTCGACAATCCCAAGCTCGACCGCAGCCCGGCCTTGATGCTGTTCGGTGCGGGCCGCGAAAAGCGCATCTACGCAGTACCCCCCTATACGGCCGTGCGCTCGCTCGATTTCGAGGACCATCCGTTCCGCATCGAGAAATGGGACGAGAGCTGCGCTTTGTGCGGCGCCACCGACTCGTTCCTCGACGAAATCGTCGTCGACGACCGCAACAAGCGCATGTTCGTTTGCTCGGACAGCGACCATTGCCAGACGCGCCGCGCGAACGGCCACGGCCCCGCAAGCGACACGAAGGAAGCTGCAGAATGAGTGCGAGCAGCGACGAACCGATTCTGCGCGTCGAAGGCTTGCGCAAGAATTTCGGCAGCCGCGCGGTGTGCGACGGCATCTCGTTCGATCTGTGGCCGGGCGAAGTTTTGGCCGTGGTCGGCGAATCGGGGGCGGGCAAAACCTCGCTGCTCAAATGCCTATCGGGCCAGACGCCGATCGATGCGGGCCACGCCTTCTATCGCAACGCCAAGGGCCGCGAGATCGACATTGCGGCCAGCGACGAAACTTTGCTGAAGCGTCTGCAGCGCACCGAATGGGGCCTCATCCACCAGAACCCGCGCGACGGCTTGCGCTTCGGCGTCTCGGCCGGGGCCAATGTCGGCGAGCGGCTGATGGCGCTGGGGGCCCGCCACTACGGCAATATCCGCCACGAGGCGGGCGATTGGCTGCAGCGGCTCGAGATTTCGGGCGACCGCATCGACGATCTGCCGTCGAAATTTTCGGGCGGCATGCAGCAGCGCCTGCAGATCGCGCGCAATCTCGTGACCAAGCCGCGCCTCGTGTTCATGGACGAACCGACCGGCGGGCTCGACGTGTCGGTGCAGGCCCGTCTGCTCGATCTGTTGCGCGTGCTCGTGCGCGATCTGGGGCTCGCGGCCGTGCTCGTCACGCACGATCTCGCCGTGGCGCGCCTGCTCGGCGACCGGCTCTTGGTGATGAAAGACGGCAAAGCGGTCGAGCTCGGCCTCGTCGACCAAGTGCTCGACGATCCGCAAACGCCCTATGCGCAACTGCTCGTTTCCTCGGTGCTGCAGATATGAACACGCTGCTCGAAGTGCGCGACTTGCGCAAAAGCTTTCGCCTGCACAATCGCGGCGGCCTCGAACTGCCGGTCCTCGGCGGCGTTTCGCTCGACGCGTTTGCAGGCGAATGCCTGGTGCTCGCCGGTCCCTCGGGGGCCGGCAAATCGACCTTGCTGCGCTGCGTCTACGGCAACTACGTGCCGGATACGGGCTCGATCAAAATCGCCGACGGGGAAACGAAGGTCGAGATCGTGGGGGCCGGGCACCGCACGATCCTCGATCTGCGCCGCCGCACGCTCGGCTATGTGAGCCAGTTCCTGCGCGCGATCCCGCGCGTGGGTGCGCGCGACGTCGTGGCCGAGCCGTTGCGCCGCATCGGCTGGGACGAAGACCGCGCGCGCGAACGCGCAGGGACCTTGCTCGACGGGCTCGGCATTGCTCCGAAGATGTGGGATCTGCCGCCCGCCACCTTCTCGGGCGGCGAGCAGCAGCGCGTCAATCTCGCGCGCGGCTTTGCCGTCGAATATCCCGTGATGCTGCTCGACGAACCCACCTCCGCACTCGACGCCGAAAACCGCCGCCGCGTGGTGGCGCTCATCGAAGCCGCCAAATCGCGCGGGGCGGCCGTGCTCGGCGTGTTCCACGACCACGACATGGCCGACGCCGTCGGCACGCGCATTTTCAACGTCGAACCCGTACGGATGGCCGCATGAGCAGCGAAATCGTATTCCGCAACGCGCGCGTGGTGCTGCGCGACCGCGTCCTCGAAGGGGCGGCGGTGCGCATCAAGGACGGCCGCATCGCCGACATCGCCGAAGGCGGCAGTGCGGTCGGCACGGATCTCGACGGCGAATTTCTGATGCCGGGTTTCGTCGAGCTGCACACCGACAATCTCGAAAAACACATGAGCCCGCGCCCCGGCGTGCATTGGCCGGCCGAAGAAGCCGTGATGGCGCACGACGCGCAGATCGCCGCGGCCGGCATTGTGACGGTGTTCGACGCGGTCGGCTTGGGCGACGTGTTCGAGCGCAGCGACCGCGTGGAAAATCTCGAGCGCATGCATGCGGCTTTGATGGCGACGGGGGCGGCCGGCGCTTTGCGCGCCGAACATCTCATCCATGTGCGCTGCGAGGTGACCTATCCGAACGTCGAACCGCTCGCCAAGCGCATGATGGATTTTCCCGAGGTCAAGCTCGCCTCGATCATGGACCACACGCCGGGCCAGCGGCAGTTCGTGGACGAAGGCAAGCTTCGCCTCTACTACACCAAAAAATACGCGATGACGGACGAAGCTTTCCGCGAATTCGTGGCCGAGCGCCATCACATGCACCGGAACTACGCCGTCGCCAACCGGCGCTTGCTCGTGGACCACGCGCACCGCAAAGGCATTGCGCTCGCAAGCCACGACGACGCGACGCTCGCCCATGTCGACGAAGCGATCCGCGACCGCATGCAGATCGCCGAATTCCCGACCACGCCGGAAGCCGCTGCCGCCTCGCACGCGGCCGGGTTGGCGGTGCTCGTGGGCGGGCCCAATCTGGTGCTCGGCGGCTCGCACTCGGGCAACGTGGCGGCCGTCGATCTTGCGCGCACCGGCCATGTCGACATCGTGTCGTCGGACTACGTGCCCGCGAGCATTCTGCCGGCCGCACTCAAGCTTGCCGCTGCCGACATCGGCATCGATCTCGCCGCCGCTGTCGCCAAGATCAGCTACAACCCCGCCCATTCGGTGGGGCTCGACGATCGCGGCGAAATCGCGGTCGGCAAACGCGCCGATCTCGTGCGCGCACGCATTGCGGGCGATCTGGCACAGATCCGCGAAGTGTGGCGCGAAGGGCGCCGCGTCGTTTGAGAGCGGGCGCACTTGCGTATGTGATGGGCCCGTCGGGTGCGGGCAAAGACACGCTGTTGAATGCCGCCCGCGCCGCCCTCGACGGAAAGGGCTTTGCGTTCGCGCATCGCTACATCACGCGTCCGCCGGTCCCGGGCGACGAAGTGTTTGTGCCGCTCACGATGCAGGAATTCGCAGCGCGCAAAGCAGCCGGGCTGTTCGCGTTCGACTGGCAGGCGCGCGACGTCGGTTACGCGATCGGCGCGGAGATTGCGCTGTGGCGCCGAGCGGGTTTGACCGTCGTCGTCTCTGGCAGCCGCGCCGATTGGGCCACCGGCAAGCCTGCCGCAGCTGGCGCCGTACCGGTCTTGATCGAAGCAAGCGCGGCGATTCTTGCGGCACGCTTGGCCGCACGCGCGCGCGAAGACGCGGCCGAAATTGAAGCGCGACTGGCGCGCGCAGCCGCGCTTGAATCGGCGATCCCAAATGCGGTGCGCATCGACAATAGCGGTGCCCTCGACGCGGCCGTTGCCGCGTTCGTTGCCGCTCTCAAGCAGATCCAAGCGGCAAGCGCCGCGTAAGCACAAAATCCGCACCGGCTTGCGGCTCGGCGAACAGCGCGATTTCGCGCACGGCAAGCGGGCGCTTCAGCATGTCGGAAGTGGCGGCGCCAAGTTCCGCCTCGAGCCTTGTCGCCGTCGCATCGTCGAGCCGCCCGGACAAGGTCATGTGGAAGCGGAACGTGTCGAACACGTACGGATAGCCCCAGCGCACCAAATGTTCGTCCTCGCGCGCACTCAAGCCGCCTTTGCGCCGCTTTGCGAGCTCGGCTTCGTCGGCGGGTGCACGGAAAGAATCGAAATCGCGAACGCACGCATCGGCAAGCGCATGCAAAGCCGGGGAATGCGTGCCGGGCACGATCGCCAAGAACCGTCCGAGCTTTGCCACGCGCATATCCGGCACGTCGAACGGTTCTGTGCGGCGCGCGAAGTCGACAAGGGCCGCAACGAGTTCGGCTTCGCTTTTGCCGGGTGCGAGTGCAAAAGGCGGCTTCAGCGTGGCGTGGAAACCGTAGCGGCGCGGATCGGCGACGATTGTCGCGTCGCAGTCGAAAACCGCGCCGGTTTCTGGATCGCGGCCAAGCCAGCGATTGGCAAAAGCCCACAAAGGATCGTCGGCTGTGGGTACATAATAGATCGCGTAGCGCATAGGCCGGACTATGGCGCGGCGCATCGATCTTGTCTGCCGGATTTCGAGGGAATATAAAAATTCAAGGGCCGACCGGCTCGAACGAGGGGGCAGCCGCTGATGTTCGATGGATTGAAAGGCGGCCCGCGGCCGCCGGGTTGGCGCGGCGATATCGGCTTCGTCTTCATGCTCGGTGCATTGATGGCGATCACGCCCAGTGCGGTCGACATGTATCTGCCCGCCTTGCCGACGATCGGGCGCGCTTTCAACGCCACGCAAGATCAGGTGCAGCTGTCGCTGTCGGGCTTTTTCCTCGCGTTCGCGTTCGGGCAATTGGCCTGGGGGCCGATCGGCGACCGCTACGGGCGGCGCGGCCCGACCTTGATGGGCATTGCGCTGTTTGCGGTCGGCAGCATCGGCTGCAGCTTCGCGCGCGATCCGATCGAACTCGCTTTGTGGCGCGTGGTGCAGGCATTGGGGGCGGCTGCTGCCGTCGTGCTCGGGCGCGCCATGGTGCGCGACGTATTCGATCGCGACCGCAGTGCGAGCGTGATGTCGCTGATGATGCTGGTGATGGGTGCAGCCCCCATGCTTGCCCCCATCATCGGCAGCCAGGTGCTGAAGCTGTTCGATTGGCGCGCGATTTTCGTGGTGCTGGCCGTCCTCGGGCTTGTTGCCGGCCTGCCGTTGCTGCGCCAACCCGAAACGCTTCCGGCCGATCGGCGCCGCTCGGGCGGGTTTGCGTCGGTCGTGGGGGCCTATGCGCGCCTGCTGCGCGATCCGCGTTATCTGGGCTACGTGATCGGCGGGGCCGGCATTTTCGGCGCGATGTTCGCCTACATCTCGGGCACGCCGTTTGTGTATATCGAACTCTACGGCGTGGCGCCCGACACGTACGGTCTGCTGTTCGCGCTCAATGTGGTGGGCATGATGGGCTCGAACTATCTGAACAGCCGTCTCGTGCTCGGCATGGGCAGCGATGCGGCGTTGCGCATCGGGCTGCTGGCGTCGGTCGTGTGCGGCGCCGTGCTGCTGCTCGTCGCCGCGACCGGAGCGTTCGGCTTGGCCGGCATCGTCGCAGGTTTGCTGTGCATGCTTGCTTGCATGGGTCTCATCGGTTCGAACGCGATGGCGGGGGCGCTTGCCGACCATCCGCAGATTGCCGGTGCGGCCTCGGCCCTCGCAGGCTTCACGCA
>VYKU01000151.1_pt1 | contig 18678 bp, 14 predicted proteins | sample 5114491 | NCBI WGS metagenome assembly VYKU01 (sample SAMN12291796, study PRJNA351875) | freshwater metagenome | isolation source: freshwater lake | place: USA: Michigan, Gull Lake | collected 2011-07-05 | reverse complement strand
GGCCCGCGTGTGTTTTTTTGTATCCCGCGGATTGCGGGGGTGTTGGATTACCAGCTGCCACGGCCACCGCCGCCGCCGCCGCGACCGCCGCGGTCGCCGCCACGCCCACCACCGCCGCCACCACCACCCCAGCCACCCCGGCTGCCGCCGCCGCCGCCACCAGCGCCACCCTCGCGTGGGCGTGCTTCGTTGACGGTGAGGTCGCGGCCGTCGAGGTTTTTGCCGTTCATGGCATTGATAGCCGCGCGAGCGTGCTCATCGTTGCTGAACTCGACGAAACCGAAGCCGCGTGGGCGGCCGGTGTCGCGGTCCATGACCAGCGACGCGCTGGTGACCTCGCCGAAGGCCGAGAAGGCCTCGCGGAGTTGCGACTCGGAAGTGTTGAACGAGAGATTGCCGACGTAGAGCTTCATGTGCTCCCTGCTTTCAAAATGCCCTAGTAAAGAGAATCACCTGTGCTTGAACTCGGGCAAGAGAAAGCGAGGCGTGTCGCCCGGCTTGGGCACAATGCCGGAAGCCGGGCTGCGGCTAAGTATAGGCGGGGTCGGAAAAGCCAAGGGGTATCTTCCTCACTCTCTGTAAGGTCTCTGTACGGTTTTGGTTTTGTGGGTTTGTCGCGTTGAAATCACGCGTCAGTGCCAGCCACTGCTCTATTAAAGTCTTACCCCTTGGCGAACTGTGTATCTGGGTTGATGAGTGAAGCCTCGATCGTCTGTGTGGCACCGGATTCATCACGACCAAGTGCCGTCTGGGTGGGGCGTGGAGGTAGGGGTGGTTTGGGTCGCTATCCTGCCTTCCTATGGCCATTCTGATTAACGGGAGCACGCGGGTTATTTGTCAGGGGATCACCGGCGCTTTTGGCGCGCAGCACACGCGGGGGTGCCTGCACTACGGCACGCGGCTGGTCGGTGGCGTAACGCCCGGCAAGGGTGGATCCAAGGACGCCAACGGGCTGCCGATCTTTGACACGGTGCGCCAGGCGGTGCGCGCGACGGGTGCCTCGGCGACGATGATCTTTGTACCCCCGGCGTTCGCGGGGGACGCGATCGTCGAGGCGGCCGAGGCCGGGTTGACGCTGATCTGCGCGATCACCGAGGGGATCCCGGTGCAGGACATGGTGCGCGTGCGTGCGGTGCTTGACCAGCGCAACGCCAGCGGGGACAAGGTCGTGCTGGTCGGGCCCAACTGCCCGGGCGTGATCACCCCAGGCCCAAAGACTGGCGGGGGAACGGGCCCGGCGGATGTCTATACCAGCGACGGGTGCAAGATCGGGATCATGCCGGGGTATATCCACACGCATGTCTCTGAGAGCAGGCTCAAGAAGTCGGTGGGGATCGTTAGCCGGTCTGGGACGTTGACGTACGAGGCGGTCTGGCAGACCAGCGCGTTGGGGCTGGGCCAGAGCACGTGCGTGGGCATCGGTGGCGACCCGGTGCGGGGGGTGAACCACATCGACGTGATGGCGCTCTTTGAGGCGGACGATGAGACCGACGGGATCATGATGATCGGTGAGATCGGCGGCAGCGACGAGATCGAGGCGGCGCGCTACATCAAGGAGAAGATCAACAAGCCGGTGGCGGCGTTCATCGGGGGGCGGACCGCGCCGCCGGGCAGGAGGATGGGGCACGCTGGGGCGATCATCGGGGGGGCCGACGACACGGCGGACGCGAAGATCACGGCCCTGAAGGCCGCGGGCGTGGAGGTGGCGATAAGCCCGGCAGAGATGGGTGCGGCGATGATCCGGGCGATGGGCCTGTGAGCATGCCCGGCGGGCCTGTGGCCTAGGGCGGCCCTAAACTCGCCTATGGACACGCAGCTGCTGTGGGGCTTGATCCTGCTCGGGATCGCCCTGGTGATCGTTGGTGTGGAGATCTTTGTCCCCAGCGCAGGGGTGTTGGGGTTGACTGCGCTGGTAGTGGCGATTGCCGGGGTGGTGCTGCTGTACAAATACGACACGCCTTGGGGCGTGGCGGGGACGGGGCTGGTGCTCTTTGGCGGGCCGGTGATCGCGCTGCTGGGGCTGCGGATCTTCCCGCAGACGCCGATCGGCCGACGGCTGATTCTGGGCGCACAGGAGGAGGACGCCGAGGACGCGCCGCCCGCGGTGGACAGGCTTGCGGCGCTTGTCGGGCAGGAGGGGGTGGTGGTTACGGACCTGCGTCCGGTCGGCGTGATCCGCATCGGGCAGGAAAAAGTGGACGCGTTGAGCGAGACGAGGCTGGTGCGTGCCGGCGAGCGGGTGCGGGTTGTGAGCGTCGAGGGTGGGACGCTGAAGGTCCGGCCGGTGTAACGGGATGTGTGGCGGCTCGGGGCTGAAGATTTTGGGTCGGTTTTGTGGTTGGGGGCTTGCACTGGGGCGTGGGGGCACTATTGTTTTGGTGCCGGGGATTCTTTGGCCGGCTCGGCGCAGTGCTGCGGGTGCGACGAGGGGAGTTTGGTGGTGCGTTCGGCACGAGGTTCTTGCCGGGCGAGTGCGTCTGCGTCTGTCCGCCCTGTTGTTGAGTTAGCACAAAGACATGGCCACGATCACAACCGGTAAGAACGCATTTTTGCACGGGCGGTGGAGCATCGAGGAATCGATGAAGCTCTACGGCGTTGCCGACTGGGGCAAGGGGTACGTCGGCGTTAACGCGCTGGGGAACGTAACCATCACCCCGGGCAAAGAGCCGGAGCGGAGCATCGACCTCTTCGAGGTCATCGAGGGCCTCCGCGAGCGTGGCATCCACACGCCGGTGTTGTTGCGGTTCAACGACATTCTTTCACACCGCCTGCGCGAGATCCGCAAGGCGTTTGACGACACGATGGGCGAGCAGGGGTATGTGGGCGGGTATTCATGCGTGTATCCGATCAAGGTCAACCAGCAGCGGCACATCTGCGAGCAGATGGCCGCCGAGTGCGTGGCGTTGAACTTCGGGCTTGAGGCCGGGAGCAAGCCCGAGCTGCTGGCGGTGCTGGGCCTGAGCGCGACGGCCGGCGGGCCTGGCGTCAACGGGATGCCGATCATCTGCAACGGGTTCAAGGACGCCGAGTTTATTGAGACGGTGATCCTGGCGACGAAGCTCGGTCGGAACATCATCCCGGTGGTCGAGAAGTGGACGGAGCTTGAGCTGGTCGTCAAGTATGCCAAGCAATACGGCGTGCGGCCGAGGATCGGCATCCGGGTGAAGCTGTCGAGTAAGGGCGCGGGCCGGTGGGAAGGCTCGGCGGGTGTGCGGAGCAAGTTCGGGCTTTTCGTCTCCGAGGTGCTCAGCGCGGTGGACTATCTCAAGAGGCACGAGATGCTCGACTGCCTGAACCTCTTGCACTGCCACGTGGGCAGCCAGCTCTATGACATCCGCGTGCTCAAAAACGCCGTCAATGAGTTGACGCATATTTACTGCGAGCTGCACCGCCTGGGCGCGGGGCTGACGATGCTGGACATCGGCGGCGGGATGGGGGTGGACTACGACGGCAGCCAGAGCGCCTGGAGCAGCAGCATCAACTACTCGGTGCAGGAGTACGCAGCGGACGTGGTTTACCGCGTCAAGAGCGTCTGCGACGACGCCCGTGTGCCCCACCCGCAGATCATCACCGAGAGCGGGCGTGCGATGGTGGCGTATTCGTCGGTGCTGGTCGTCGACGTGCTGGGCACGAGCAGTTTCGCCAGCGACCCGGACATGGCCCGCATCCAGGGGGATATGAAAAGTGAGGCCGAGCGAGGCGGCGAGGTGCCCCAGCCCGTGCTGGACCTGCTTGACACTTATCAGAGCCTGACGGACCGAAACCTGGTCGAGGCCTATCACGACAGCACGCAGGCGCGCGATGAGGCGATGAGCCTGTTCAGTCTCGGGTACATGAGTTTGGCGATGCGCGCCGCCGCCGAGCGGCTCTTCTGGGCCATCGGGCACAAACTGCTGGAGAAGGCCAGCCGGCGTGGCGAGTTGCCCGACGAGTTTGAGAACCTCCCCGAGACGCTCAGCGATATCTACTTCTGCAACTTCTCGCTCTTTCAGAGCATGCCCGACAGCTGGGCAATCGACCAGCTCTTCCCGATCTGCCCGATCCACCGCCTGGCCGAGGAACCGGCCCGGCGTGGCATCCTGTGCGACATCACCTGCGACAGCGACGGGAAGATCGACCACTTTGTCGACAAGCGGATCGACAAGAAAACCCTCGAGCTGCATGAGGTGCGCGACCTGCCCGGCGAGGGCGCGGGCGTTGAGCCGTATTACCTGGGCGTGTTCTTGCTTGGGGCCTACCAGGAGATCCTCGGCGACCTGCACAACCTGCTGGGCGACACGCACGCAGTACACCTGTCGATCGACGAGCAAGGGCAGTGGCAGATTGACGAGGTGATCGAGGGAGACACGGTTGAGGAGGTGCTGCGGTATGTGCAGTACGACATCGACGACATGAAGCGTGCGATGCGGCTGGACATCGAGGCAGCCTGCCGGCAGGGGAGGCTGACGGTCGCCGAGGGCAAGAGCCTGCTGAAGTTTTATGACGATGGGCTGGAGGGGTACACGTACTTAGAGGCGTGAGTGTGGGGGTTGTAAAGACGTTTGACCACAAAGGCACAGAGGCACTGAGCAAGTCAGAATCGCTTGGTCTGTCATACGTGCACAAACCATGCATCCTTTTCTCTGTGCGTCGGTGTCTCTGTAGTGAAATCTGCTCGCTGTGCAGGCTGGAAGCCTGCACCACCAAACCCCACCCCTGACCCTGCCCGCCAAGATGTTCTGGGGGAGGTCGTCTGAATATCAACCTTCCAGCGCGGCTGGGTTCTCGTACGCCGGGCCGAAGGGTGTGCCGTTGAACTGCGCGAGCGAGACGGACTCTTGCTTGATCAGCCCGGTCTTGGGCAGTTCACCGATGCGGTGCAGGTCAAGGATCGCGCAGACGCCCGCGGCGGTCGTCAGCTCGATCGCCGGCCAGGTGCGGCCCCAGAGATCGCTTGCGGGGATCACGCGCTGGAAGTTGAACTGGCAACGCCGGCCGTTCTTCTGACCCACGGCGTTGACGAAGACCACAACCATGTCCTGCGGCGTCCAGCTCACGGCCTTGTTGAAGATCGAGACCAGCAGCGCACGGTCCAGCCGCACCTTGTTGTGCTCGGTCGTCTTACCCCCCGGCGCACGCTGGTGCGCGTGCAGCAGGTGCTCGGAGTGCTCCTGGCCAAAGCGCAGGTCGTCGAGAAGGAACTTCATCAAGTCGCGGTGGCCTGGGTAGCGGATGGTTTTGTACGCTACGTTGGCGGTAGGGGCCAGGCGGCCCTCGGCGCGGAGGGTGTCGATCAGCGAGCCGACCCCGCCGGAGGTGTAGAAGGCCTCGTACTGGCACCCGTTGAGCGTGAAGTGCTCGAGGCCGTCCAGGGCGGGGACGAGTTCCTCCTGCCCGGCGAGCATCACCTTGCACGGCTTGCAGTACTCGTTGATCACCCCATCGGCCGACCACGTTACGTTGTACTTCAGCGCGTTGGTCGGGAACTGTGGCAGCGCGCCGACGCGCAGGTAAAGCTCCTCGACGCTGTCAAGCTGCTTGGCGGTGCTCGCGGCGGCGATGGCGACGTAGCCGGGGGCCAGCCCGCACTGCGGGGCGTAGGCGATGGGGGGGTTCTTCTCTGCGGCGAGTTTTTCGACCTGGGCCGTGGCGTGGATGTCTTCGGTTACGTCAAAGTAGTGTGCGCGGGCATCCCGGCAGGCCTGGGCGATGCCGGGGACCCTGTCGAACGGGAGCATGCAGACCGCCGCGTGATGACCGGCGAGCAGGGCCTTGACCTCAGCGTGGTTGCCCGCGTCGATCTTGCGGACGGTAAACGGCGTGGCGTGCTTGACGTGCTTGCCTAGGCGCGTCAGCGAGGCCTTGGCCAGGGCCAGTGAGTCCTCGCTGGCGTCGGCGAGGGTTACCGCGTATTCACCTTTGCCACGCGCCAGCAGCAGCTCGGCGACAGACTTGCCGACCTTCCCGGCGCCGAGGACGACGATGTTGGTCTTGCCTGGTGTGGGTTTCTTGGGCATGGGTGAGCCTCGTCGATGTGGGGCATGGTGCGGGGTCGATAGGGCACAACCGTAGGTGCGCGCGGCGTGCGGCCGGGTGGCGCATATCCAGGTGGCTCAGGCTTTCAGCCTGGGGCACCGGGGGTTTATGGACTGGCTATCGCCCCCATCAACTTGCGGGCCAGGAAATCGGCCACGAGCCACCCGGCGTCGGTAACGCGCAGCCGGCGTGCCCCGGCCGGGCCGTCGAAGGTCAACAGGCCGTCGCAGACGAACTCCTCGGCCTGGCGATTCAGGCGTGCAACTCCCTCCGGGGCCACGGCGTGCGCGTCGGCCAGCAGCTCGTCAAAGTCGATACCCACACTCAGCCGAACGCCTGTCATGATCCGCTCGCGTAGCGCCCGGCGGGCATCGGGTTGCTCGCAGTCGGCCAGCGGTGCCGGGCCGGTCGAGGAGAGATACGCACCCATGCTGCCGATGTTCTTGGTCCGGTACCCCCCGGCCCTCTGGTCATGCGTGGCCCAAAGGTGCGCGCTGGCGCTCGGCCCGGCTGCGAGCCACTGCTCTTGCAGCCAATAGGCCAGGTTGTGCCGGCTCTGGTGGCCGGGCTTGGAATAGTTGCTGACCTCGTACCGTTCCAGGCCGTGGGCCTTGAGCGTTTCACCCGTGCAGGTGAACATGTCCGCCTGCAAGTCATCGTCGAGCGGCACAAACTCCCCTCGGGCCAAGCGGTTGGTTATCTGCGTGTTTGGCTCATAGGTCAGGTTGTAGCAGGAGAGGTGCGTGGTGCCCAGGGCCAGGGCCTGGTGCAGGTCCTCTTGCCATTGTTCGAGCGTTTGGCCCGGGATCGCGTAGATCAGGTCGATGCTCGTGCGTGGCACGCCCACGGCCTTGCACATCTCCAGCACCAGCCCGATGCGGTCGGGGTCGTGCAGGCGTTGCAGGGTCAGCAGGTGCTGGCGATGGAACGACTGGGCGCCCATCGAAATCCGATCGACCCCCCCGGCACGAAGCAGCGCGAGCAACTCGGCGGTGGTAGATTCCGGGTTGCACTCGACGGTAAACTCGACATCGGGCCATGGGGCCGCCCTCGGCGGGCCGGCGGCCCGGATCGCCGAGAGATCAAAGTGGGTGTTGATGGTGGCCAGGAGTTGTTCCCACAGGTCGGCGCGCAGCAGGCTGGGGGTGCCGCCGCCGATAAAAATGGTGTTTAGTGGCTGGCCTTGGGCGTGGGGGGCGAGGGCTTGCAGTTCGCCGATCAGCCGGCGGAGGAATACCTCCTGCTGGTCATTGGTGTCTACGAAGCTGTAGAAGTCGCAGTAGTGGCACTTGTGGGCGCAGAAGGGGATGTGGATATACAGCGACCGCACCGGCGGGTGGGACTTCGGGTCAATCCGCGCGCGGTGGTCGAGCAAATGGAGGGGTACACTGTCGGGCATAATGGGCCTGTGGGTGGGCAAGTGTTGGCCCGGCTGAGCGCCGGCGGCGTGTTGATCGGCCACAAACGCGGGAGTTTGCTGTGAAGGTTGCCTTGGTGATGGTCAAATCGGACGGGTCGGCCAAGGAGTTTGTCGTCCCCACGCTGCCCGTGGTCATCGGACGCGATGAGCGGGCCAAGTTCCGCATCCCCCTCAAAGAGGTCAGCCGAAGGCACGCCGAGCTGTTCATCGATGATGGGGAAGTGATGATCAAAGACCTCTCGTCGGCGAACGGTTCGTTCGTCAACGGCAACCGCGTGCGCGAGACCGAACTCTCAGCCGGGGACCTGCTCTCGATCGGCGGCGTGGTCTTTGTCGTACGCATCGACGGCAAGCCGGCGAAGATCGACGCCAAGGACTGCTACATGGCCGGGCTTGTCAGCATGGAAGACACCGGCGACGACCTGCTGGCCCAAGATGAAGACCGCCCGACCCCCGGCGGCCGGCCACTCTCAGGCCTCGGCGGCGGGAAAGACAGCGGGTTTGACGACCTGCTCAAGGACCTGGACAAAGACCTCGACTTTGGCGATGAGGGCGACGGGAAGAAGGCGGGGGGATAAGCAGCGGGCACGCGTCCTCGGCTTGTGCGGCCGGTGGGATCGACCCCGCCGCTCCTGGCCCAAGGGGCCTGTCGTGGCAAAGGTTTTCAACCTGTTCAGCAAGACACTTCTCCGCCGAGGCAAAGAGGCACGGAGAAGAGCGATGCAGGGATGATAAGGAAGCAAAGAATCTACCCCTCTCTCTTCTCGGTGCCTCTGTGCCTCGGTGGTGAAGCTCCATTTGGAAGGATGTGCAGGCTGCAAGCCTGCACCACCGAGAATCAACCCCACCCCTGCCCCTCCCCTCGTGGGAGGGTTTATGCGTGCAGGACGTCCTCGATCGTGTACCACCCCGGCTGTTGACGCGAGAGCCACTTGGCCGCGTGCAACGCGCCGAGGGCGAAGAGGTCGCGCGAGGTTGCGCGGTGCGTCAGTTCGATGACCTCGCAAGGCCCGGCGAAGGTAACGGTGTGGGTGCCGACGACCTCGCCGGTGCGCTCAGAGTGGATATCCGCGTCGTTGATCACAGCCGAGCCTGCCCGCGCGGCGTGCGCAAGACGCAGAGCGGTGCCCGAGGGTGCGTCTTTCTTGCGCGTGTGATGGATCTCCAAAATGGAGCAGGTGTACCCCGGCCCGAGGTGCCGCGCAAGCCTGCTGACGGCATCGGCCACGGCGGCGACGCCCAGCGATGTGTTGGGGGTAACGAGCACGGGCCGGCGCACAGACAACTCGCGCAGCGCGCTGGTGGATGAGGTGCTCAGCGCGGTGGTACCCACCACGAGCGCGGCGTTGAACTTCTCAGCCAGCGCGATGGCCGAAAACACGCCTGAATCACTGCTGAAATCGATGATCGCGTGCACAGGCCCCGCGACATCATCAGCCGAGATGAAACCGATCGCCGCCGCGTGCGGAGAGAGTGATGCGGGCAGGCCGATCTGGTCTGCGCCGCCGCGCACCACGGCACCTGCGAGTGTGAGCTCAGGGTCGATGGATGCGAGCTCGGTCAGGCGTCTACCCATGCGACCGGCGGCACCAAGAATGACAATGTGGATAGTTGACATTGGGTATGCGAGTGTATGGAATGGTGTGGCACGATAGTGGAATGTCCTCTCGATCACGCGAGTCGCTCAAGTAACCGAGGGTTCTGTTCCGATAGATCCGTTGATTCGCTCGTGTGCATCAGGCCGTGTTGGCCTGGGGCGCACACGAGAGTCCTGTGTCCGGGGTTACCCCGGGGAGTTCCAACCATGGCAAAGAAAGCCGCAAAGAAGAAGGCCGCGAAGAAGAAGGCCAAGAAGAAGGCCAAGTAACTCTGGCCCGTCGACAAGCCCGCGGCGCGCAAGCCTGCGGCGTCGAGCTGCCGTGCCTAGCACAGCGGCGCACGCCGAGCCAAGCCCGCGGCCGTTCGGTCGAGAGCCAAGCGGGTTGCAGCAATGTCTCCCCGACAAGGCCCGCCGAGCGTTCGCACCCCTTTGCCCGGCTGATCCGAAAGGATCGGCCGGGCTTTTTCGTTGGCAAATAGGGACAAAGTCAACTAGCAAATGGCAAATCGCAAAGGGGGCCTGGGGGGACATACATTTATATGGTGGGGAGCCGGGGAGGCGACAAACGTGTCTGAGGTGCGGGGGGTGTTCGGGGTCGCTACATTGGTTCGTGGCAGGTGATCTGGCGAGCTCGGCTTTGGTGTTGACCTCACCGGTCTCGGCGGTCCGGGGCGTGGGGGCGCGCCGGGCCGAGGCCCTGGCCGAGCTTGGGGTAAGGGCCGTCGGGCAGCTCATCGCCTATCTCCCAACCCGGCATGAGAAACTCGAAGCCGAGACACCCATCGGCGACCTGGCAGTAGGGGTCAACGCCGCGACGCGTGGCGAGGTGACGGCTACGCGCGTCGCCCGCCGGGGCAAGGCGCGCTTCGAGGCCGTGCTCATCGATGAGACAGGCCGGCTGGACCTCTGCTGGTTCAATGCCACCTATCTGCACGGCTCCATCGTCCCGGGCATCCGCCTGCGCGTGCAGGGCAAGGCCCAGAAGTTTGGACCAGGGCTACAGATGGCCAACCCCAAGCACGACATCCTGCGCGAAGACGCCGAGCCCCCGATGCGGGAGGAAAAACTCCGCCCGGTCTATCCCGCGAGCTCGGCCATCAGCAGCAGGCAGATCGGCCAACTGATCGAATCGGTCCTTCCCGCGGCGTTGCCATTGATCGCCGACCACCTCAGCGACGACTTCCGTGCCCAGCACTCGCTGCCAACCCTGGCCGAGGCCTATCGGATGATGCACCAGCCCGCCCACGACGACGAGGTCAAGGCCGGCCGGCGTCGGCTGGCGTTTGATGAACTGCTGATGCTGCAACTCGCCCTTGCGCTCAAGAGGTCGATGGTCCGCCAGTCCACGCGTGCGCCCGCCCTGCCTGTTGGCCCGCAGATCGATAAGCACATCCGCGCCCGGCTTCCGTTCAAACTCACCGCCGCGCAGGACCGCGTGGTCAAAGAGATCACCGCCGACCTAACCAGGCCAGAGCCGGCCAGCAGGCTCATCCAGGGTGATGTCGGCTCGGGCAAGACCGCCGTGGCCCTCTACGCGATGCTCGCGGCGGTCGCCAACCGGCACCAAGGGGCGCTGATGGCCCCGACGGAGATCCTCGCCGAGCAGCACGCCGCGACCATCAGGGGGATGCTCGAAGGCTCGGGCGTGCGCGTGGCGCTCTTGACCGGCAGCCTCTCCGCCGGCGAGCGCTCGGCAACGCTCGCGGGGCTGCGCGATGGGACGATCGACATCGCCATCGGCACCCACGCACTCTTCTCGCGTGCCGTCGATTTCAAGAGCCTGGGCGTGGCCGTCATCGACGAGCAGCACCGCTTTGGCGTCCACCAGCGTCTGGCACTGCGTGGCAAGGGTGAGGGCGTCGGCACGATGCCGCACGTTTTGGTGATGACCGCGACGCCGATCCCCCGCACGCTGGCGATGACGGTGCTGGGTGACCTGGACGTCTCGCTCATCGACGCGCTGCCGCCGGGGAGGAAGAAAATCGTTACACGCGTCGTAGATTCGATGGCCCGGCAGGAGGTCTACGCCTTTGTCCGCACGCGGCTGGACGCCGGGGAAAGGGCGTTCATCGTCGCCCCGGCAATCGACCGCGAGACGGTGGAAGAGGACTCGATCTTCGAGGCGGGAGGTGAAAAGAGTGCTCAGGGTGGTCCAGATCGTGGTGCGGTCGGCGACGGCTCCGCACCTCTGTCGGCACCGCCGCCCACCCGCCCCGCACTGCCCACTACCGTGGCCGACCTCCTGGCCGAACTCACGGCCGGGCCGCTCAAGGGGAAGAAACTCGCCGCCCTGCACGGCCGCTTGCCGCAGCCCGAGCGCGACGCGATCATGGCCCTCTTCCGTGCCGGGGCGATCGACGCGCTGGTCGCCACCACGGTCATCGAGGTCGGCGTAGACGTCCCCGAGGCGACGATGATGATCGTCGAGGACGCCGACCGCTTCGGCCTGGCAACGCTGCACCAGCTGCGCGGGCGCGTCGGGCGTGGGGGTAAGGCGGGCGCCTGCGTGCTCATCACCAGCACCGCCAGCCCCGTCGCCGCCGAGCGATTGGGCATCATGGCCAAGAGCAACGATGGGTTCAAGATCGCCCAGAAGGACATCGAGATCCGCGGCTTCGGCGACGTCATCGGCGTCCGCCAGTCGGGCATGCCACCCTTCGTCGTCGCCGATCTCGCACGCGATTTGGACCTGCTGACCCTCGCACGCCGAGACGCGGCGGCGTGGCTCGAACGCTCCCCACGCCTGGACACCCCAGCCGACAAACTCGCCCGCGCACGCCTGCTCAAAGCCCACGGCAAGTGGCTCGGCCTGGCCGACGTCGGCTAAGGACAGACGCGCCCAGCAGCCCCGTACCATTTCACACCCACCCGCGCAATCGCACGCCGAACCCTCGACACATCCAGGCACGGAACTGAACCATGTCCACGCCCTCCCCCAACTCTGGCCCCCCTTCGGGCCAAGTCGAGTCCTCCCTCCACGAATCGCGCCTCTTCCCACCCCCCGCCCCAGGCACCCTCGGCTTCGACCGTTGGCACGTCGCCTCGATGGCCGAGTATCGGGCACTGCACGCCCGCTCGCTGGCCGACCCCGAAGCTTTCTGGTCCCAAGAGGCCCATCGGCTGGACTGGTTCAAGCCCTGGCAGCGCGTGCTGGATTGGAACCCGCCGGATGCCAAGTGGTTCGCAGGTGGCGAGCTCAACGCCTGCTACAACTGCCTCGACCGCCACGTCCTAGCCGGCCTCGGCGAGCAGACCGCACTGATCTGGGAGGGCGAGCCGATCCTCACCCATCCCGACGGCACCGCCGGGCCTGAGGTCAAACGGTTCACCTACCGACAGCTCCTCATCGAGGTCAGCCGGTGTGCCAACGCCCTGCTCTCCCTCGGCGTGGGCAAGGGTGATGTCGCAACCATCTATATGCCCATGGTCCCCGAACTCGTCGTCGCGATGCTCGCCTGCGCACGAATCGGCGCGGCCCACTCGGTCATCTTCGGCGGGTTCGCCCATACCGCCATCGCCGAGCGCGTTATGGACGCGCACAGCAAGGTCATCATCGCCGCCGACGGTGGCTATCGGCGCGGCGAGCCTATCCCCCTGCTCAAAAACGTCGATGACGCCGTGGCTCAACTGGCCGGCCAAGGGCACATCGTTAACCACGTCCTCTGCGTGCGCCGAACTGGCTCGGCCGCTGGCCCACAACCCTTCGCCCACGGCCAGCCCAAGATCGGCCCCACACGCTACCACTGGTGGCACGACACCGTCCCGCACGCCAGCGACGCCTGCCCACCGGCTCGCTGCGAGAGTGAAGACCTCCTGTTCATCCTCTACACCTCCGGCAGCACGGGCAAGCCCAAAGGGATCGTCCACTCCACCGCCGGGTACCTCACATACGTCAACACCACCGCACGCCTGATCTTCAACCTCTCCCCCGCGGGCACTCCCGGCGCCCTCACGCCGGGCTCGCAAGAAAACGTCTTCTGGTGCTCGGCAGATATCGGGTGGATCACCGGGCACTCCTATGTCCTCTACGGCCCCATGCTCAACCGCGTCCCAACGCTGATATATGAAGGAGCACCCAACCACCCCGCCATCGACGCCGCACGCGGCGACCGCCTCTGGCAGATCATCGCCAGGCACAACGTTACACACTTCTACACCGCACCGACCGCCATCCGCACCTTTATGAAGTGGGGAGACGACCTGCCCGCAAAGCACGACCTCTCCACCCTCCGCATCCTCGGCAGCGTCGGCGAGCCGATCAACCCCGAAGCCTGGATGTGGTATCACAAACACATCGGCCGCGAAAAATGCCCGATCGTTGACACCTATTGGCAAACCGAGACCGGCGGGCACATCTGCACGCCCCTGCCCGGTGCCGTCCCCACCAAGCCCGGCTCGTGCACGCTCCCCATGCTGGGCATAGACGCGGCGGTCGTCAACGAGCAGGGCCAAGAGATGCCCGCAGGCAAGGGTGGCCTCTTCGTCATCCGCAAGCCCTGGCCCGGGATGCTGCGGGGCGTTTACCGCAACCGCGAACGCTTTATCAGCGCGTACTTCAGCCGGGTCAAAGACCCCGCAACCGGCCAGCCCTACTACTTCTCCGCCGACGGCGCACGCCGTGATGACGACGGCTACTTCTGGATCCAGGGTCGCATCGACGACGTCATCAAAGTCTCCGGGCACCTGCTGGGGACGATGGAAGTCGAGAGCGCACTGGTCAGCCACCCGGCAGTTGCCGAGGCGGCCGTCGTCGGCGTGCCGCACGAGATCAAAGGCAGCGCGATCTGCGCGTTCGTAACCCTCCGCCCCGCCTGGCTGGCCAGCAACCGGCGCACGCCCGACGAGGCGCTCAAGAAAGAACTCGCCAAACACGTTGCGCAGGAGGTCGGCGCACTAGCACGCCCCGAGCAGGTCCGCTTCGCCGAGGGGCTACCCAAGACGCGCTCGGGCAAGATCATGCGCCGCCTGCTGCGCGACGTCGCGGCGGGTGTTGAAAAAATCACCCAGGACACCAGCACACTCGAGGACTTTAGCGTCGTGAGCAAACTCCGCGCCGACGAGGAGTAATCCCGATCGCCGATGTTTCTCGTTCGGAACCCCTCCCCAGAGGGGAGGGGCAGGGGTGGGGTTCACTACTTCGGACGCACAACATGCAAGGGTGAACGGAAGAAAGCGGCCCTACACACCCACGCCGCGTTCTTGCAGCCACTGCCGCATCTGCGGCACCGTCTCTTGCGTGTAATCAATATGGTGCGCATCCCACCCGGCAGCGCGTGCGCCAGCGATGTTCTCAACGAGGTCATCAAAGTAAACGATCTCGCGCGGGTCAAAGCCCGTGGCCTGCTCAAAGGCCCGAAAAATCGCCGCATGCGGCTTGGCCAGTCGCAGCAGGTGGCTGGCGTGCAGGTGCCTGACGCGCTGGGGCGTCGGGAAGAGCGCCGGCCCGTGCTCGCCGGCTGTCATCTGCCGCCAGTGGTGCGCGTTGGTGTTGCTCAGCACGCCCGTCTGCAGGCCCAGCGCGTGCACGTCATCGATCAGGCTGCCGACGCCGACATACTCGCCGGTGATCCAAAGATCATGCACCCGCTGCACCTGCTGCGGCGTGTACCGGCCCCCCATCGATGCGCTCACCGCGGCGAAGAACTCCTCGCACCCGATCTCGGCTGTCTCGTACCGACGCACCAAGGCCTTGCGCGCCGCGAGCCGTGCGGGGTCCATGATCTCAGGATAAAACGCCAGCCCCGCACGCGCCGTCCCCTCCTGCCACGATCGGCAGATACGCACCACCACGCCCCCAAGGTCAAAGACCACAACACGCGGCAATGCTGACGCCATGGCCTGAGTTTATCCCAACACCCCAACCCCAACCGCAAAAACACACGCGGCGGGCCTTTGCCCGCCGAGGCGTGTTGAACAGCACGACGCGGTGCTGGAAAGTGGCGCCAACTGCCCTACAAACGAACGCTCTTGAGCACAGGCCGCTTGCTCTCGCTGGAAGTTACCTCAAGCACCGAGCCAGGAAGAATGTCGATCGATTGCACCGCCACCGCCGCCCGCGCGCTGCTGGGGTTGAACGTCAGCACCACCTTGCGAGCCTCCCCATCCGGCGAGATGATCGTCAGCGTGAACGCACGTCCGCTCGGAAGGTCCCGGCAGAACAGGTGCCCCGCGCCAGTCTGCCCATCGATCAACAGCACCGCCATCGGCTCAGACTGCGACTTGCCCGTCCCTTGGTCATCGGTCGCACCAGCGCTGGCGACCTCGGGCGTGTGGCTGGACCCCCCGTCGCCGTGGTAGGAGGCGAACTGCACGAACTTGGTCTTGGGTGAGAGCAACGCCGTCTCAAACCTCGGCCCAAAGTCCTTGGCGAAAACCTCCGTAACGGTGTTGTTGCGGATCGCCTCGTCCAGGCGGTTGAACTGCCCCCACAGCTGCAAGCTCACAACCCCCAGCAGCACAGCCGCGGCCAGCGAGCCGATCGTCCCGGCACGCCACCAGTGGTTGACACCCCGCGTCGGCGCCAGCGTCCGGGCCAGCGCGACGTCCGCAGCGGGCACGCCCCCGCGCCCGCCGATCCGCCCGGCCAGCCCTTGCTCGACACCAAGCAGGGCGTAGATTCTCTCCAGCACCGTCAGCCGAAGCCTTTCGGGGTGCGCGTGGGCACGCTCGGGGAGCGTGGCGATGAACTGGTGCGCCTCACGCAACTGCTGCTCGCGGATCAACTGCTGCACCCTCGGGCTGGCCTCGGCAAAGCCCGCCTCAAAGTCGCGACGCTCCCCCTCGTCGAGCAGGCCCAGCGCGTCGGCCGAGGCAAGCTCCAAGAGCTGGGCCGGGGTGAGCCTGATTGGCTCGGTCGGGTTTGAGTTTGGTTCGTTGGTCTTCATGTGGTCATCCCTTCGGTCATCTCGCGCTCACGCAAGCGCGTAAGCGCCCGTGAGAGCGCGGACTTGACGGTCCCAAGTGGTGTGTTCAGTTCCTCCCCGATCTGGCGGAGAGTTTGCCCGTTGAGATAGGCCCGGACAATGACGGTGCGTTGCAGTTCAGGCAGTTGATCGACCTTCTTCATCAGTGCGCCAAAGCGTTCGCGCGTCTCGGCGTTGATACCCATCGCCCCGTGGTCCCGCGCCGCCGAGTGGCTCGCCGGGCCAGTGTCCGTCAGGATCAACTTCTCGTCCAGCGACGCGCCCCGCAGCGCGTTCTTGGACCGGCGCAGGCGGTCGACCAAGAACCGGCGTGAGATCAGCATCACCCACGTAACCAGGGCCGCACGCGTCGGGTCGTACCTGCTGCTTGTCCGCCAAAGCCTCACGAAAATCTCCTGCACCGCGTCCTCGGCCTCTTCCCGCGCTGGCAGCGCCTGCACGGCCATGCGATACACCAGCGACCCGAACCGGTCATACAACTGCGCAATCGCCAGTTTGTCGCCCGTTGCGACGGCCTGCATCAAGGCCAGGTCAACCCTCTGTTGTTCTGCGTCCGCAGGCATAATCACGTACACCCCAGAATGGGGAGTCCTGAGACGGCCAGCACACCCGGCCGGCTATCCCGATACGATCGCTCATCCACCGCGGTTGCAGATCGGAACACAACAACAACCGACAACAAAGAATCTGATCAAAATAGGGAAACGTTCGGGTTCGAGAACGAACGAATCCTGGCATCTGGCCGATATAATGGTATAGTTAATGCGGTAGAGTACCCTAGTTGTTGGCGATCATCTGGCCTTGGTCCCTCTTTCGGTGTAGTTTGTTGCACGGATCGTCAACCCCCCGCTGAACTGTGGCAGGAGCCTGCCGGTGGCCGTTGTGTCAAGAGCACCAGAACTGTTGCAACAAGCGCGCGTTGACCGCCGCGGGCGTTGCCGTCAGCGTGCTGGCTTTTCACTCGTGGACCTGCTCGTTGCCCTTGCCGTGATGCTCCTGCTCATCGGGCTGATGCTCCCGACGCTCAGCGGCGTTCGTGAAACGACGCGCAAGATCGTCTGCATGTCCAACGTCCGCCAGAAGACACTGGCGATGGGGATGTATGCCGACGACTTCCGCTCCGCGCTGCCCTACAGCCGGTCGTATGGAAAGTCGCTCAACGACCCCACCTTTGACCCAAAGTACCTCATGGCCGCACGCCTGGCTCCACCCTCCGGCGGCTTCGACGGCCTCGGAACACTCTTCCATATGGGCTACGGCACCGTGCCCGGCGTTTACTACTGCCCCTCGCACACCGGCACCGTCCGCCTAGACAACTACCTAGCTGCTTGGCGGAACACCGCAAACGCAACGATCCTGACAAACTTCCAGTTCCGCGGCGGCTCAAGCACCGGCGTTACAAGGCTCGATGCCCTCGACGCCCGCCTCGCGCTCATCAGCGACGGGCTGTCTACGGTCAAAGACTTCAACCACACCACAGGTGGCAACGTCGCCTGGAGCGATCAGAGCGTTGTCTGGTATGATGACAAGGGCGGGAACCTGCTCAAAACCATCCCCGTCGACTCCACAACCCCCGGCGCACCCACCAAGGTTCTCAACGCCTGGCAACTGCTTGACGAAGGCCCAAAGTCTCCGTCCAACACCCTCATTCTAACCCCCTGAGAATGCCCACCTGATTCACTCCACCTGATCGGGTTTTTCGTGCATGTCCATTTCTTCGCCACGCCCTGCCCCGCGCGGGGCAACAATCTTGCATGCTTACGCGCAACCTGCTGGCGTTGGGGGCCATCGTGGCGCTGCTCTCTTGCCCCGGCGTTTGCTCGGCGCAACTCCGGGCCGATCGCCTCTACTGCACCGTCGGCCGTGCGATCCCTGTGCACGTTCAGGGGCAGCCGAGCAAGGGCCGCCACGAGGTCATCCTCACAGAGGCCGATGGACGCGAGGTTGCGCGCGTCGCTGTCCTCCCTGGGCCGATCGACCTGGCGCCACTCTTCCCAACCCTCTGGGGCGACCAGCCCCGTCGTGTGCTGCGGGCGCAACTGCTCGTCGGCGGGCAGGGCGTCGGGCCCCCTCTGGTCCTTCAGCCGATGCTCACACCCGCGCGGGCCGTGCTCGATGCCCGCGCCGATCCCTCCCGCCCGGCCGTGGTCTTCCAGCCTCCCAAGAAAGAAGAAGACGTCTACTCGGGCCTGCGCGTCTATGTTGACCAGCGTGCCGAACTGACGACCGACCTTGGCCGCATCGTCATCGAGCTGCTCCCCGAGTCCGCGCCGAACTCGGCGTACAACTTCCGCCAGCTCGTGGCAGGGGGTTTTTATACCGACATCCCCTTCCACCGCGTCGTCCCCGCTGGTCGCGACGGGCACCCCTTTGTGATCCAAGCCGGGGACCCGACAAACACCGGCGAGGGTGGGCCCGGGTACTTCTTCGACCTCGAACAGAGCACACTTAAGCACGACCTGGGCGTCGTCTCGATGGCCCGCAGCCCCGAGCCGAACACCAACGGCTCGCAGTTCTTCATCGCCCTCTCCCGCGCGGGGACCGCACGCCTGGACGGAAACTACTGCGCCTTCGCCAGGGTCATCGAAGGGATCGAGGCCGTCAACGCCATCGCCAGCACCAAACTGCAAGCGGGCACCGACAAGCCCGTCAAGCCACCAAGGATCACACAAGCCAGGCTCATCGACCCGCCCCCGATGCCTATCAAACCCCCGGCCCCC
>VYKU01000537.1_pt1 | contig 18747 bp, 16 predicted proteins | sample 5114491 | NCBI WGS metagenome assembly VYKU01 (sample SAMN12291796, study PRJNA351875) | freshwater metagenome | isolation source: freshwater lake | place: USA: Michigan, Gull Lake | collected 2011-07-05 | reverse complement strand
TTGCATCTTTAGATGGGGTATTTGGTCGTAGGGTGAAGGTTACACTTCCTTTAGATTTTTAAGCCCTGTCGTTGAACCAAGAATCCCCGTCCGTTTTACGGCGGGGAGTGTCAAATCACACTGGGCGGTTTAATGCTAGGGGGTGCTGTCCGCAAAGCGAGAAAATAATGTCCCACCTCCAGAGGAGGCGCGGGTTTCCTCTCTCTTTTTTGGGGGGTTTTAGAGCCTTCAGGTTTCAGGATCTATCCCTAATTCCCGCAATCGTGCCGCTAGTTGTTCTGCTCGTTGTTTAGCCGCAGAAGCCTCTTGTTTAGCCGCAGAAACCTCTTGTTTCGCCGCAATTAACTCCTCATCGGCAAGGGGAATCAACTCTCCCTCCAGCGTCAACCAGCGTAACCATAGCCGCTCAATCCCCCGATAGGAACCTTGCCACAAACCCAAGCTCAATTCCAGTGGAGGAATCGGTAAGCGTCCCTGCACTAAAGCTACGGGTTGGTAATAACCGCCTACCAGTTCAAACGCTTGAAGTTGGTTAGTATAGCGACTGAAAACCACATAGTAGGGAATCCGCAGAATCTGTTCATAAACTGTCCACTTAGTTGGCGGTTCCCCTGGTTGGCGTAGTTCTTCTCCTAAATCTTGATTTTCCGTACCTGGAGACAATAATTCCACCACAATCGTCGGAGAAACCCCTTCCTGCCAAATCACATAGCTTAAGCGCAGGTCATGGCCATCGTAGAGGCGAGGAACACCAACCACCCCAAACCAATCGGGACGCTTGTACCATTGAGGGTGTCTGACATCGTAGTAAAGGTTGAGGTCAGCGGCGCTAAAAACTAGGTCTGGTTCCCAGTTGGGAGGCTGGAAAGTCAGCAGTAATAACTGAGGTTGTAATAGGTGAAATTCGTCAGGCAAACCGGGTTCAAGTGGATTGTCGCTAGGTAAATCATACATCGTCGGCAAGGATTGCCGGGGGGAAAGGGGAGGGTCAGATTGGGGAATGGTGAAGCTAGGTGTAGTCATAATTTTATTTTAGAAAACGGGTTTCTTTCAGAAACCCGTTTTCTAAATAGCGGTGGGAGTATGTCAAACTAAAAAGTAAAGCTTAGACAGCCTATCTTTATCATGCCAGATCAGCCAATCTCGATCGCCGAATACTACCACGAGCGTACCAAATACGACCCCCAGACGATCGCCTCAAAAAGTAAAGGTCTTGATTGGAGTCAACAACCCTATCCCTTCAAAGAATACAAAATCGGTCAGACTTTCGATCTCAAACCCTACCTCTCCCGTCAAACGGTTCCCCAAAAAGGAGACTTTTGGCGACGTATATCGCGAATTTTGGGCTTTAGCTATGGGTTAACTGCCAAAATTGCCACTATGGGGAGTCCCTTGTACCTACGTTCCGCACCCTCTGCTGGTGGATTATACCCCGCCGAGGTCTATCTGATCTCCCGTGGCACGGAATTTTTACCCGCCGGTCTCTACAGTTACCAAGGTCAAAGTCACTCGCTGCTTTTATTCTGGGAAAGTGATGTCTGGACCAACCTACAATCTGCTTGTTTCTGGAATCCTGTTTTAGAAAATACCGATATCGCTGTAGTTACCAGTGCCATTTTTTATCGGTCCGCTTGGCGCTACGAAGATCGAGCTTATCGGCGTATTTTCCTCGATACAGGGCATTTATTAGGCAATATTGAGCTATCAGCCTCGATTAATGACTATCGCGCCCATTTAATCGGTGGTTTTAACGATATCCAGATGAATGAATTGCTTTATCTCGATTCCGAGAAAGAAAGTGTCATGACGGTGATTCCTTTGGCAGATCTGCTCAATATCCGGCAAAATCTCCCCCATAGTACCACGGCACTCCCTTCGGCAACCACGACTCTTTATCCCGAAATTCCCGAGGGAGAATTATTAAACTCCCTACACCGAGCCACTATCATAGCTACAGATGAGAAGATAGAAGCAACTGTTACCCCCTCTAATTGGGAAGATAAATATAATTTTCCTTTTTGTCTAAAAGTTTCCGTGACATCCCGTCCCGTCAATTGGGGGGAAGATTTAATCGATCTCGAAAGTACGATTCTTAAACGCAGATCTACCCGCGCTTATAGTGGCGCTAGTCTCAGTTTAGACGAATTGCGAGCCTTGCTGCATTTCACCTATCAACCCCAAGATTATGCCGGCCAAAATCTCGATCCCAATCCCGATTATTTTGCTCTGGATTTATTGGAAACTTTTATCGCTGTTTCGGCAGTAACCGGATTAGAGGAAGGCTGTTATTATTATGCTCCCAAAGCCCAAGAATTGCGGCAAATTCGCTTTAAAAATTTCTGGCAAGAGTTACATTATCTCTGTTTAGGTCAGGATTTGGGACGGGATGCGGCTGCTGTGGTTTTTCATACGGCGGATCTGTCAAAAGCAGTGGCTAAATATGGCGATCGAGTTTATCGTTATCTTCATGCAGATGCGGGTCATTTGGGACAGAGATTAAATTTAGCCGCTATTCATCTTGGGTTAGGGGTTAGTGGTATCGGTGGTTTTTTTGATGATCAAGTTAATGAAGTTTTAGGAATTCCCTCCGATGAAGCGGTTATCTATATCACTACTTTAGGCCGACCGAAGGTTTTTTAAGGTGAGTTTGAAGCACTGAAGGGGTGAAAAGGAGGTTGAGGTCATCGTAATCTGTACCTTGACCGGTCCACTTTCTCGCCTGGACGTATTTTGTTTAAAGGTTAATCCAACTACGCACCATCTGTCGAGGTTTTCCTGAATTTTTTAAAGCGGTTCTATTGTGGCATAAAAAGCGATTATTAACGTAAAATACATCACCTTTTTTCATTTTGAAGCGGACTGTATTTTCCGGTTCTGAAAAAAAGTTGTCGATTATGTCAAGTGTTTTTGTGATAGCTTCCGGTTGCGCTATTTCCAGTTTGGAGTAAGCGACTTCAATCCAGTACCGCATATAACGAAAAACCAGACCCTGAGAATCGGCTGAGAATAAGGGGAAATTATTCTTTTGAATAGCTTCTTGAGAATTAATCTCTCCCGGTGTAATCACATCCCGCGCCAAAGGTTCGTAAAGATAGGGAACTAGCTGTGTCTGGTGTTGCCAGAAATATTGATACAAATTGGCGGCGTTTACTACCAGGGAATCTCCTCCCTCATCCTCGGCAGCAAGACACAGTAAGCCAACAATATCAGGGAAGTAGTTTTTGGCTGTACTATCGGTATGATAGCCAGTTTCTGCATTCGTCATCGAAACGGGTATAGCTTCTTTAGTGTAATCCATTCCTCGATCGATTACATCAAAAAAATAGCCATAGCGGTGGTTTAGCAGTCCAAAAGTGCGAGAAATGAAAGCATAAATTAATCGCATTTCTGTTTCTGTTAATTCCGGTTCTAATCGGAAAATAATTATTCCTGGTTCCTGGAGCAATTTCTCACGAAATGGTAGGAAAAAATCAAGATTTTTATTGACTGTTTCCTGTCCTATTTCGTTGGGTTTGTCAAGCCATTTGTGATTGCTTCTTTTTAGTAAATCCAAGACTAATGATTTGGGTAAATGAAAAAATAGTTGAGAAGGATCAGGCAATTTTTTCCAAGTCAGTAATGAAATATTAGGATCATAAATTGGTATAATCATTTTTGAATTTTGAAAGCAACGTGAAGGGGAAGGTCAATAAGCGGAGTAAAAAATTCCGGGTCTAGTTCTAAATGTTCCTGATTAATTTTTAGTTCATAAACTTCTGGCATTTTTGTGAAGGCTGCTAAACGAAGAGATGTGAAGTAATCTTCCATAGTTTTATGAACACATTGCACGGCGACGGCTTTTCTATCTCTGCGCCAAATCTCACCGGGGAATAATTGATTGCGCCCAGAAAAATAACCGGCTTTCGGTTTAAAATAAAACGGAAACTTATCTTTTTTCAGAAAAGGTAAAGAGGGATGGGGGACGGCGAACAGGAAATATCCACCGAATTTCAAAAGTTGGTAGGCTTTTTGCATCGTGCTAATAGTTTCTGAAACATTTAAGTAGTTGAACAAAAACATAGCCAGAACTAAATCGTATTGTTCGGACTCAGTGACCGCAAAATCACGAATATCACCAGTTTCATAAGAAGCATTAGTAATCTGAGACTCGTTTTTTTGAATCAAGGCCCGCTCGATCATTTGCGATGAAATATCAATCCCATGAACATATTGAGCGCCTCGGTTAATTAACTCTCTTCCTACATAACCTTCCCCACAGCCTAGATCTAATATATTCTTGTTGACAATCGGTTCACATAAATCAATGACAAACGGACGCGCGGAGTAATCAGAAAGCAAAATCGGTTCTACTCGTTGCCAGTCTCCTGCACTTTCGTCGTAAAGTTTTTTGGTTTCTTGTGTTGCTTTCATACCTATCTAACGTGATAAAATTTGCACTAATTTTGTTTTAGTCTAGCACTGTGTAAGTAATTGCCCATGAAACTTTTGCCAGTTAATCCGAAATCAGCTATCGCCAGAAAAATTAGCTCTTCTTCTCCTAAGTTCACAGATTGATGCACACACCAACGGGGAATAACAGCAAAAGTACCCGGTTCGACTTCGTTTTCGTATTGATCAACAATAACTTTTCCTTGACCCTGAAGAAATACAAATACGGTTTCATGTGCATGTCGGTGCATTTCATTCGTTTTTCCTGGCTTGACTATAACTAGGCGTGCATCTAAAACTTCTAGAGCAAATGGCAAGCGAAATACGTTAAAATCAATATTGAGTTGCTCAACCTTATTGTTGTATAAAGCTTCTAAGTTGCTGGCGCTGATTGTTGAAATAAGCTCCTTAGCTGCTTGCACTCCCAGTCGCACCGTTTGAAAATCATGATAAAGTTGTGAAGCAAGCCTTAATATTGTTTGAGAACATTTGCATTCACCAGATGGTTCTGTAAGCCAATCTAACAAGTTCAGAACTTCTTCCTTGTGCTTTTCCCTTTGCATCCCGTATAGCAAAAGTGAACTCAATCCGGGTAGTAGTTTTTCCACTGGAACAGTAGATAAGTCTTCCGTCAATCCCCTAAGCACGTCATTGATTTGAGGCAATAAAAGTTCCTGCTCCTGATTAGAAAGCTTTTTGCTTTTAATCATTTTAGTGAACAGCGTAACAATCTTGAGTTGATCTGATGATGTCAAAAATTTATCTAGTGCCGACGCACGTTCATACATATTGTCCCAGTAAGCAGCACGTAGATTTAAGGCTTTTAACATTCCTTTCCGTAATTCCAGAACAGCCTGTTCGCTTTCACTGGCTAATTCTTTAGCAATCTCAACTAAAGTTAAGCTGTGTTCATCCTCCACTTCTGTATGTAAAGGAAAAAATACATATTGCTCTAAGGATAATGATGTATGTTTTTTGATCGCTTCAATAATGTGTTTGTAGATGAATTTAACAACAGATTCAGTCCCTAAACCTATCGCTCCAATAGCTTGGAGTGAACTTCCATTCTGGAGCAGCGATAAGAATGATTCACGCCAGATTTCCACTTCAACACAAGGCGTTGGCGTGCTATCTACTCCCATCGCTTCTTGAAAACGCTTGAATAACTGTGGGTGAGGAATTTCCTGTACCCACTCGTCCTTAATACCTAATTTACGAATTGCTTTGATATCTTCATCGTGTAGATGTCCGTTTTCTTCGGCTAAGTTCTTCAGTAGGCGATTTCGATGAGTGGGATTTTCTAGCTTTGATATTACTGCTGTTAAATAACGGGAAAACCAGTCACTATAAGCTCCGTATTGACTGGCAAAGTCTTTGAGAACTTCATCAGTATGTTGAAATTCTCCTTTTTCTAAAGCAAGTAAATAGGGGTGATTAATCGCTCGATGGCTTAGTGCTTCCTTGATTAAATTTTCCATTTTTTCTTATTCCCCGATAGCCCCTCCTCTTTAAATACTATCACAAAGTTGGTCAATTGTCGATAGCGTTTGAGATGCGCTCACCCTGAAAACAGATCATTCTTGATTAAGATTCTCTAAGATTTTCCCTCTCTAATTCGATTAAATTATCGATTTTTTTTAGCTTTGTATCCCCAGCAAGATAACCGATCCCGCGATGTAAATGTAGGCGAAATTGTTGAGTTAGAGTTTCTTTATCGGTTGCTAATCCGTCTTGATGACAACGTTGTTTGAGGGCAATTAAGAAAATATCGGCCATTTCTCCCCCGAATACTTTCCAGGATAATTCTACATTGCTATCGGCAGGAATGGGAACGGGAGAGGGGAGACTCGGTTCGGCAAGGGAACGACAAAAAGCCCAACGACAGAGGATATTCCATTGGTCAATTTTGGTGTAGCGTTTTAATTTTATTAGGCTATCTTTGGCGGTTTGAGATAGTCGAAAACGTTCGATCGGTGATTCCATAATCTATAATTTTACCTCGCTCTGAACGATGAGAAAATAGTTAGTTATTCTCAATTCTGTTTAATAGTATAGTGGAAAGTGGGGAGTTTTTTTCAGTGATCGGTAAACAGTCAACTGATAACTGATTCAAGTCTGTATCAAACCCATCGGCTGCCGCTAAACTATTTTTTAAGTTCTCGTAGGGGTGACTGGTTGATTGGTGTTGAATTAATTGGGCGAGGATTTTTTGGCAATTTATCTCAGTCATAATCTTACCAAAAGTAGCGATCGGGGTGAATAGTAGTTTGACGTTGTTGGGAATTGTATTCTAGCAGGTATTTTCTGGCGATTACTTCCTGTTCTTCTAATAATTGTAGCTCATTTTGTCCAATTTCTGTATCGGTAGAAAGGAGGATGACTTGAGAGGAAGCAGCGGGAAAATAACGTTCAACTAAATTATGGCGATGGGAAGAATCTAAACGTCCGAGGGGTGTATCGATAGCGATGGGTAAATCTCGTCCGGAGACTCGCGCTAATCCCCACAAAAAAGCGATCGCTAATAGTTGTTTTTCTCCGGCAGAAAGACGGTGTTTAGGCACATTTTGTCCATCGGGACCAAAGAGAGATAGACCAAAAGTATCAGCATCGATCGCTATTTTCTGCACCAGATCGGACTTATGCAATAAATAACGAAAACATTCCGCCACTTCTCCCTCCAATCTATTTAATTTTTTTAAAGTTAAGCGTTCTTTAAACACTTTTAAAGTTTGCTGTGCTTTGACAATAGCATTGACGATATGTTCGTTACTTTGCGATTCTAAAGCTTTCTCACTATAGGCAAATAATTCTTTTTTAGTTTTCTCAATTTTCTTTTTAATTTCCTCATAATTTTTGTGGCTTTGCTCGTATTCTGCTTGAGCATTTAGATACTTTTTCTGAGCGGTTTTTAAGTTATTACTCAGGGTTTCGTATTCTTCCGGAGAGGCTGCTACTGCCAATTCTCGCTCTAAATTATCTAAGTCAGCTTCCAGATTTCTTAATTGTTCTATTGCTTGATGAGCGAGGTTAATTTGTGCCGGTAATTGATGGGTTAAGACTCGATTTAATAACTCGATCGCCTCCTCGTCTAAATCTAAGTAAGGAGTAATCAAAGAATCGCTATCCTCAGCTAAAAACTGATTTTCTTGCTGTAAAAATTCTCTAATATTCTCTAATTGTTCTAAAGTTAAATTCAGTTGTTCTAAATAAGCAAGTAACTTTTTATCTCTGGATTCTAAAACCGATTGAGCGACTTGAGACGATTGAAATTTTAGCTCTTTTTCTCCCTGAATTTTAGCCGCTTCTAGGAGAGGAAAAATTAACTTTAAGGGTAAAAATTCCCCTGCCAATTGACCTAAATATTCTCTCTGTTTATCTAACTTTTTATCTAAATCCTTTTTTCTGCTCTCTAATTGACTTCTTTCGGCGGCAATTTTTCCGCCATCAATGCGAAATTTATCCGAGACTGCATCAAAATCATTTCTAACCAAATCTAAATTTTTTTGTTGAGTTTCCATCTCTTGTCTAGCCAATTCCAAATCTTCTTGGTACTGAGCTAATTTTTTCTCAATAGCTTCAATAGTTGCCAGTTCATTTTCTGCTGCTAATAGCCGGCGCTTGCGACTAGCTAAAATATCAAGATCAACTGCTAATCTTTCCGCTAATTCTAACCCTAATAAAGTCTGCATCGAATCCTTAACGCTGTCAGGAGGTACATCCTGTTCTGCCAATTCTTTTACCTGTTCCCCATCAAATAAAAAGAGGTTAGAAATACCCAAAGGTAATAAAGTTTCAATATATTCATCCCAAGTATTAGCTAAGGCGGGATCGGGCCAATCTTCATCTAAAATACCGAGGGTATCCCTACCATCTTTGGGCTGTTTTGTCCAGTATCTAACGATACGATATTGTCGCCATTGTTCATTAACTAGATGTTCAAAAGCCAGTTCAATTCTAGCTTGATCGATGAGGGAAGCTTGATTATTAACTGCTTGACTGAGAAACTCGGCATAACTTAAATTATTGCGAGTAGAACACTTTGCCCGCGCACCGTACAAAGCCAAACGAATCGCATCCATTAAAGTAGTTTTACCGCCGCCATTCATGCCTCCCAAAAGGATAATCGGACAGGGACTATTATCTTTTTCAGGACGTAAATTAATCACTTGACGACCGGCGTAGGGACCGAAATTTTGCAAAACCAATTCAGTAAAAATCATTAACAGTCAGCCTTAGTTAAGTCCAAAGTCTTAGGGAATCTTCTATAAAAATTATACCTGAAAAAGTGCCGCAGATATTTTTTTACACCCAAGAAAAAACCCCAGACTTTATACTATAGCATTGATCACCATCGCCTAGATATAATCAAGGTTTCCTGATTTTTACTTTCCAGTTTATTACTGGGCATGAGCCTATTTTTTGAAAAAATCGTTATGATCGGCGTGAAAGTGCCAACACAGGGGAGAAAATTGCTATGATCACGATCGGCGAATATTTATGCCAGTGTCTCCATAGTTTAGGGGTTAATCATGTTTTCGGGGTGCCGGGGGATTATGTCCTCGATTTGATGGATGTTTTGGTGGAAAGTCCGATCGAATTAGTTTGCACCTGTAATGAGCTTAACGCGGGTTATGCCGCCGATGCCTACGCGCGAGTCAAAGGTATGGGCGCTGTCTGTGTCACCTACGGTGTTGGGGGGTTTAGCCTGGTTAATGCTGTGGTCGGTGCTTACGCTGAAAGAGTTCCCCTGGTGGTAATTAGTGGGGCTTCCGATCGCTCGATTCGCCGGGATAATTTATTATTACACCACACCACGGGCGATTATAATCTGCAATTTTCCATCATGGAAAAAGTCACGGTTGCCTCGGTTATTCTAACTAATTCTGCCCAAGCAGCCAGTCAAATCGATCAAACTTTAGCAGCTTGTTTGCATCACAAACGTCCCGTGTATATCGAAATTTCCCGGGATCTGGTCTATCGTCCCTGTATCCCCTCAGAAAAGCCAATTTATTTAACCGATAATCTCACGGATGCCGCCGCTTTAGAAGAAGCCATTGAAGAAGCGGTTTTATTATTAGAAAAAGCGGAAAAACCAATTATTTTAGCGGGGGTAGAATTCCATCGGTTTAAACTCCAAGATAAGTTGCTGAAACTTTTAGAAGTAACGGGTTATCCCTTAGCCACCACTATTTTAGGTAAGTCGTCAATTTCGGAAATGCAGCCGCAATTTATCGGCACTTATGTGGGGGCATTAAGTCGCGAATACGTTCAGCAGCGGGTGGAAAATGCCGATTGTGTCCTCTGTTTAGGGGCGATCATGTCCGATATGAATTTAGGCGGATTTACGGCTAATTTAAATCCCAATAATTTGATTAATGCCAATTCGGAGAAAGTAAAAATTAAACATCACTTTTATCAACCGGTATTCCTAGGGGATTTTATCGATGGTTTAATTGATAAGCTAAAAATTAACTAATGCTCGTTTTTATGAGCGAATGAATCATTTTATTGCTCAAGAATCTTTTGTTATTTCCGATACAGGGGACGCAATTATTGCCACAATTGATTTATTAATGCCCCAAAAAACCGACTTTATTGGTCAAGCATTTTATCTCTCTATTGGTTATTCAATTCCCGCCTGTTTAGGAGTAGCTTTTGCCGCACCCAATACTCGTCCTATCGTCTTTGTGGGTGATGGTGCTTTTCAAATGACCGCCCAAGAACTTTCGACAATTATCCGTCACCATCTCAATGCAATTATCTTTTTAATTAATAACGATGGTTACACGATCGAGCGGGTAATTCAGGATAATATTTATAATGATCTACAACCGTGGAAATATCACCAATTACCAGCAGTATTTAACGGGGAAAGTTGGAGTTGTCAAGTCAGGACAGAAGGGGAATTAGAAAAGGCTTTATCAATTGCCCAGGGTAACATCGATCGCCTATCATTTATTGAAGTACATCTCGATCGTTTTGACTGTTCCCAAGGCTTAACTCGTTTAGGTCAAGCTTTACGTTCACTCCATGCTTAGACTGGTTATGCTATTAGGTTTTGACTGTGTGAAGCTATCCTCAGACACCAGACTGAAACTCTTTTGGCTCCCAAGAGTCAACAATTAAGATACAATCGGTATCTTAATCAAAGTGTGATGGTGACAACCGCAACTAAAAACCCTATGAATGCTTTTTGGAAACAAATCACCCTATTGAACTTTTCGCCCGCTTCTTGGTCAAAATATAGCTATCTGCATCGTTTAGTCGGCCTTTTTAGTCAATGGCGACAGGGTAGCCGGTTTGTGGAGTGGACAGAAATGATGGGTGCGCTGTTAATCTCTCTCCTTATCGCCACTGCGCCGTTTTTCTCCACCAGTCAAATCGGTTTTTTGCTGTTAGCAATAGCGGGTTATTGGCTACTCTTAACCCTTGTGGATGAAGGCAAAATTGGGGTGACACCGATTCACATTTTAGTGCTTTTATATTGGGGAATTGCCACGGTTTCTACGGCTTTTTCTCCCGTTAAAATGGCAGCTTTGGAAGGATTAATTAAATTAACTCTCAATCTCATCTTTTTTGCCTTTACCGCCCGAATCATGCGCTCACCACGCCTAACAAATTGGATTCTGACTACTTTAGTTTTAACCGCCTTAGCAGTGAGCGTTTACGGCATTCGTCAGCAAATTTTTGGTGCGGAACAGTTAGCAACTTGGAACGATCCCACTTCAGAATTAGCGGGGGATACTAGGGTTTATAGTTATCTCGGTAATCCTAATTTATTAGCTAGTTATTTATTACCCGGTATTGCTTTTAGCAGTGCAGCCTTGTTTGTATGGCAAGGATGGCTACCGAAAATTTTAGCGGCTTTATTAACTTTAGCCAATGGTGCTTGTTTATTTTTTACCGAGAGTCGTGGCGGTTGGATTGGTTTGATGGTCTTAGGAATTGTCTTCTTATTGCTATTATTTTATTGGTTCAAAAGTTATCTACCGTTATTTTGGCAAACCTGGCTTTTACCCTTAGTTTTAGGTGGTTTAGCCGTGGTGATTTTAGGGGCGATTTTATTGGTGGAGCCGCTGCGAATTCGGGTGATGAGTATTTTTGCGGGCCGGGAAGATAGTAGTAATAACTTTCGGATTAATGTTTGGGATGCAGTTATTCGCATGATTCAAACTTATCCGCTTTTGGGCATCGGACCGGGTAATGATGCTTTTAAGAAAATTTACCCCCTATTCATGAAGCCAAAATACACGGCTTTAAGTGCCTATTCTGTGCTATTAGAAATCATGGTAGAAACGGGAATCATTGGTTTTACCTGTTTCCTCTGGTTATTAGTCACAACTATCGGCCAAGGCATCCATCAAATCAGCCGCTATGGCCGGAATTCTTGCCCACGGTTTTTTTGATACGGTTTGGTATCGTCCCCAAGTTAGTACCCTCTGGTGGTTAGTTTTGGGTTTAATTGCTAGTCGTTGTTATTCCCCCGCTAGGGGTTTTGATCCTGGCAATTCCCTCCTCAAGGGGGGCGAAATGGGGGAGCATTGAGGAGTTATTTCAAATTACGGATAGGGCTGCTCTGAAGGGTATTTGAGGCGCGTGTGGGCGAGGGCGATTATTAAGAAAAATCACAAACCTTTCATCCTACCATCTCTCGGTGGACAAAGCAAGAGATAATTAAATTAGATCGTTTCCCAGTTTCTTCTGCGCTTGGCGCGATTTTCCAACTGCAATAACGAGAGTAAATCCCTGTGGCCGTTATAGAGACGAGGGAGGAAAATAATGGATCGTTCTCTTAAGTGGGCCGTTGCGATTGTCATAACTCTAATCCTCGTGCTTTCCCCGGTCTTTTCCCAGGGCTGTGGGGCGACAGAGTGGAACCCGAAAGGAGGGAACGGTCAAGATACAATGCTAACCCTTACTCGCACTGACAACGGCAAATCCATCACCATGCAGGTCAATGACCTACTGCTACTGTCCCTCGACGAGAATCCCACTACCGGCTTTCAGTGGGCGCTTGATGGCGGCGGGGGCGATTTAGTGGAGCTGCAGTCCTCTGAGTATGTACCTGCCGGGGAGTCGAAAGTCGGCGGGGGCGGTCAGAGAGTCCTGACCTTTAAAGCGCAACGGGCTGGGATAGGCCAACTAAAGCTTAAGCTCTGGCGAGAGTGGCAGGGAGAGCCGTCAATTGTCGAACGATTTACTGTCACGCTCCAAGTCCGAGAGTAAAGGCTTCTCAGATAGCCAAGGGCTAGTGAGTAACGACTTAGGAGGAAAGGAAAAATGAGTGAAACATTTGTAATTCCCGCAATGGGATGGTTGCCCGACTATCCCGATATTCGTGATGTCACTTTTCAATCTGAACGCGTACCATCCAAACTGCAAGCTTTGGGACAGCCATCTGTCAAGCAAATGCTGGCCAAAGTGGGAGCAACGACATCTGCCCCAGCAGCGCTGCCGGCCAGCGTGGACTTGAGGGCGTGGTGTTCCCCAATCGAAGATCAAAAAACTATCGGTTCTTGTACGGCCCACGCCGGGGTCGGACTGGTGGAGTATTTTGAGCGGCGAGCTTTTGGCAAACACCTCGATGCCTCGCGCCTCTTTCTTTACAAAGTGACGCGCAACTTGCTCAAATGGACGGGAGATACGGGGGCATTCTTACGCTCAACAATGTACGCCCTCACCTTGTTTGGCGTACCACCAGAAGAATACTATCCCTACAATATCGCTGATTTTGACAAAGAGCCGTCGGCATTCTGCTACGCTTTTGCCCAAAGCTATCAGGCGATCTCTTACTATCGCCTCGACCCCCCAGGAACGACACCGAGCAACCTATTAACTCAGATTAAAACCTACTTGGCAAATGGGCTGCCCTCAATGTTTGGCTTTACTGTTTACAGTTCTATCAGTCAGGCCAACACCAATGGCGGTAAGATCCCCTATCCAACTCGCGGCGAACGGGTTGAAGGCGGTCACGCCATTGACGCAGTTGGTTACGACGACAACCTCAAGATCAAGAACACCAACCCTGGTGGCATTGAAACCACCGGTGCCTTGCTGATTCGCAACTCTTGGGGGACAGGATGGGGAAGCGCCGGCTACGGCTGGCTGCCCTACAAGTACGTCCTCGATGGTCTGGCAACTGATTGGTGGTCGCTAATCAAGAGTGAATGGGTCGATACGGGACAGTTCGGATAGGAGACCGATTCGATCAGGTGTGAGGGGCGAGATAAAGGCTTCTGGTGAGTTTTTTCAGAAATAGGGGGGACGCTGCGAAAACTCACCGTTTGTTTAATTTTTTAGGGTATGCAGACTACATCATAAATCGATGCTATCCAGAAGCACAAAAAATAAAAACTTTTACGAGAGATTGGAGGGGACAAGTTTATGTTATTACAAGTAGGCAGTCAAGGGTTACAAGTTGGACAATTACAAGCCAAACTTAATGAAATTGGCTTTAACTGTGGTCGGGTTGACAAGATTTTTGGACCCAAAACCAAACAGGCTGTTGAAAATTTCCAACGGGATCATTTAGGGGAGTCTGAAGTAACAGGGATAGTAGATGAACGGACTTGGAATCAGATTATGGACCATCCTTCTGTTCGTCCAGCTTCTGTTTTAATCGATCCTGGTCATTCCCCCATCCATTCAGGTACTGATGCAAAAGATGGGACTCCTGAATATGAGATGAATCTTTTGCAAGCCAAGATCGTGAAAGCGGAACTAGATAAAGCAAACATTTCAGCCGAGATTTTCGATCCACCAAGCGATCCGCGCGATCTGATCGGACAAAAAGCCGCAGATCATTCCATGTTTCTCAGTTTGCATCACAATGCTACGGACAGAAAACCTCACTACACTTGTGTAATGGTTCACCCAACCAAAGCTAAACCAAAATCGATCGCTTTTGCCAAAAAACTTTCGACTGCGGTTGCTAATGCAATTGGACAAAGGGATTTCGGTGTAATGGAAAATAGTGTAACCGTTCTCTCTGAGTCTGAAGAGACAAATTGTCCGATTTGTGTTCTGTGCGAGAGTTACTTTTTAGATGCCATTGATACACGAGCAGAAGCCGAAAAACTATCTACCGAAGCGGCTTATGCGATTGCGTCAACGGTTATTGCTGAACTGCAACCTGCATAATCAAAGCGGCTCTCTTGTTTATTATGGGAGAACATTTTGTCCGCAATACTCAAGTTGTTGTAAGATAGAGGGGATGAATTATGAATAATAATGAAGAGAAAAAAGGATGGGTTAGCGGTAGCGTAACATGAGCGGGCGTTGGGTTTCATGCTTCAACCCAACCTACGTTCTCGATTTCTGACTAGATTATACTCTGTCTGATTGATTCTGTCCAAGGTTTCATGGCAATTCGGACATTCAATTGTTTCATTTAAAAGAGCGAGCTTTAGGAAAATTGTCTGCTCAATTTTCTACCCGGCACTTTTGGAAGTATTTTATCTCCTATCAATGCTGGTTCCGGTAACTTTTTGACGGGTGTTGTTGATAAAAACAATTCAACCCTTTCCTTTACTGCCGCATCTGCCGCGACTCCCGAACCGGGATCGGTGCTGGGTCTGTTGGCGATGGGGGGTTTAGGTCTTGTTACTCTCCGCAAACGCCAGGGCTAATTCGCTGGTATTGCGATCGCTGATATTGTAGGTTGGGTTAACGAATGTTACCCAACCACCTCGGAACAAAGACTAAACTTGATCAAATAACTGAAAATATCTCTCTCGACTGATTCCCGCAGTATTTAGATTAGTCTTGACATCCTCACCGCCGTAAACGGACGGTGAGGATGTCAACGATAACTGAAATTTAAGCACAGATGCGATCCTCGATCGCCACCGATTGCAGAAGTCTTTCCACGATAGCTTTAGCTTGACGACCGTGACTAGGAATCAGACGATGGCAGAAGACGTAGGGAGTAATAAACTTAACATCATCGGGGATAGCATAATCGCGACCTTCGAGGAAAGCGTAAGCTTGAACTGCTTTTTGCAGAACCACACAACCCCGGGGACTGACTCCCAAACTAATATCTTCATGATCACGGGTAGCGCGGACTAAATCGACGATATATTGCTGTAAAGCAGGAGCTACCTTGACCAGACTGACTAATCTTTGCAATTCTCCCACCTCTTCTAAGGAAATACAAGCTTCTAGAGATTTAACCGTCTCCTGAGAATGCTGTCTTTGTAACATTGTTAATTCTTCTGTGGCGCTGGGATAACCCAAACTCAGGCAAACGGCAAAACGGTCCATTTGTGCTTCTGGAAGCGGAAAAGTGCCTTGATATTCGATCGGATTTTGGGTGGCAATAACAAAGAAGGGTTGGGGGACCGGACGCGCTTCTCCATCGATGGTAACTTGTTTTTCTTCCATGACCTCTAGAAGTGCCGATTGGGTGCGCGGGGTGGCCCGGTTGATTTCATCGGCCAACAGGACGTTAGCAAAAGCGGGGCCGGGTACCCGTTGGAAACGACCGTTAATTGAACGCGCTAAGGATTTGGCTAACAGGGTTTTGCCGACTCCGGGGACATCTTCGAGGAGAGCGTGACCACCACTGAGCAAAGCCACCAGTACAATGCGAATCGATTTGGTTTGGCCGACGATGCTTTGGCTCAAATTTTCCATCAAAATATCAATAGCGTCTTTCATAGCACAAATGGGGTATTTTGTAAAGAAGATTAATGTTAAGTTTTTTTGATCTTAACGATTCTTTTCCTAATTTGCCCACACTAGCGAGGAAAGTTGACAGACAATGGCGGTAATTTTTCTACTAGGGAGCTAATCGGGGTTAGGGTTGGGAGCATGAAGAAAATTAGTTAAGGTTGGCTGAATAAATCTGAAACCCTTGTTGGGTAACACTTTTAGACCTTTTGTCAATCAAAAAGTACCGGATATGGGAGTGATCGGGGGAAAATTCAGGGACTTTTTCCCTGAAAATTAGGTAATTGACCCCCTCAAAATCGCTAAAACCCTACACCCCACACCCCACACCCCACACCCTGTCCCCACCAACAAACTTTTTGCCGCAAACCCTAGTTAAGAATTGTTGCCAGTGGGCGAAATCAAGATTTTAAGTCGGTTCAGTCCGATAAAATCGAGGATAATTTCTCTTAATCAGTAAAGATGAAAGCCAGTTCGCTGGCTCTTCTCGACTTTGTGTGATCATCAGTGCTGATCATTCGTAGGAGTCTTAGCGACGGCAAGACTTTGAAGACTATATTTCTGGAAAATTATCTCTATTCTTCTTCCTTCCACACAGAAACGAGGAGAGCCGTTCGCTTATTTTTAGTCTTGTTTTAGGCATCGCAGCCAGTACATTAACCAATAGTTTACCCGAAAATTTGACTTTCAATTCTCGGAAAATATTGGCTCAAGATCAGGCTCCTTCCTGTCCCCTTCCTCCAGATCTTGCCATCACTTTTCGCAATAGTGAATGTCAGGCAATTACCCTAGAAAAACCCCAGACTTTTTTCCGTTATTATAGTGACGAAAATAGCAAAAAAGGTCGTTTTCTGACCACGGATCAATATGCCACCAATGTGGAGGCGATCAGAAATTTAGCCCTCGATCAAAAGTGGATTACTCCCAACCAAGCGACCAAAGTGGTATCAGTGACTTTGCCTGCGGGAACAACGGTTTATCAAGGAATTGTCGCCCCCCAGAATCCGGCTGATTGTTATCCCGGTGGTGGTCAGCAAACTTTTATTAAAGACTCGCGAGATGCCAATATACAATGGGGAGAGGGGCGAGCAATAACGGTTACATCTCTTTCCTGTCGCTAGAATATTATGGAAACGAACATGAGGGAATTAATTCAATCAATTGACCAAGCTATTACCGTGGCCGAACAGATGCGGGAAACAGAAAGATCGACTCGGATTGAGGGTTTAATTTCTGTCCTAAAAACCATCAAAAGTCAGGCTTTAGCTGGTCAATTACCACCGTCTCAAGGCATTGTTACCCTAGGATTGGCGCGAGAAGTAGCTGATTGGATCGATCCCCTTGATTCTCCTTTATTGAAAGCGGTGGGTAAAGTGGAAAGAGAATACCAAAAATATTAGTAGTTGTCGGTTACAGAAGTTAAAATTAACCGAGAGCGATCGCAGTCGATCTCGATCTGATTTTTTAATCGATCGAGAGAATTAAATTTCTGTTCTGGTCGCAGGAATTGCACTAAATCCATCGTTAAAATGCGATCATATACATAGCCCGACCAATCCAATAAATGGATTTCCACACTGATAGTTTTTCCCTCGATCGTGGGACGATAACCGATATTCATAACTGCCGGTAAGCGAGAACCATCAAGAGGCACCCAACCGCAATAAACCCCGAATCGCGGCAATAATTTATCGGGGGGAACCTGTAGATTAGCGGTATGAAAACCTAATTGTCTGCCCAGCTGTTTCCCCACGACCACACGACCAGTTAAACTGTAGGGACGACCTAACATTTGCCCAGCTTGCTCAACGTTTCCTGCTGCCAAAGCTTGACGAATTAGGGAACTACTAATCCGACCCGACTGACAGTTTTTTAAACCAACAATCTCGACTTTAATATTAAATTGAGAGGCGATCTGTAATAAATCTTCGGCTGTACCTTGACGACGATAACCGAAGTGAAAATCTTGACCAACACTGATCGATTTAGCCTGTAATTTTTCTACTAAAATCTGTTCGACAAAAGCCAAGGGAGTCAGGGAAGCTAATTCAGCCGAAAAAGGCAGTAAAACTAATTGTTTAACGCCTAAATTCTCTAAAACCTCCACCTTTTCCCCTAGAGGAGTTAATAATTGCCATTTTTCTCCCGTAAAAAATTCCCGCGGGTGGGGAGTAAAACTAACAACGGTGGGATAAGCTGGGTCATCCTGAAAAATTGGCTGTAGGACGGTTTGATGACCTAGGTGCAAACCATCAAAGTTACCAAGAGCGATCGCACTAGGGGCTAAAATACGGGTATTAGGAGAATCTACAATCCACACGCTGGCTTTAGGAACAGATACAAGAGAATAATTCAAGCGATTAATCTTGAGTGTAGCCTTTTGATTCTATATCAATCGGGCGATCAAGCCAAAAAAACGCCCCCAATTACTTGAAGGCCTTTGGAAGCTTTAGCAAATTGAACGTGAACGATCCAGGTGCGATCGGTCAGAAATTCCCAATTAATTGCACCAGAAAGATTAGGGAAACAAGCATTCATCGAAAATTTTGGGTCTGAAACCCCGTCGTTCTACGACGGCTTTACCGTTAAATACTAGCGCATTTACCAAATATATGCTAAAATGTGAGACATGGAAAAAGCCTATTC
>VYKU01000147.1_pt1 | contig 18770 bp, 12 predicted proteins | sample 5114491 | NCBI WGS metagenome assembly VYKU01 (sample SAMN12291796, study PRJNA351875) | freshwater metagenome | isolation source: freshwater lake | place: USA: Michigan, Gull Lake | collected 2011-07-05 | reverse complement strand
CGCGCGCACCAGCCACACGCGCTTTGCCACGGTTGCGGAATCTCTCGGCGTTGCCCACAAACCCATCCTTCGGCCCCCGGTGCTCCAAATCTTCAACGCCGCACAACCTACGCCCAACTCTACACGCGCCCAACCGCCAGCGCACCCACACAGATGCACCCCCACCTACTATCTTTATCGAAGAGGAGCCACACGTTGAGCGAGCAAACCGATCCGACTACCTACCCCGCCCCGCGCCCGGCACCAGCCCCCTGCGACACACCGGACGCCGAAGTTCTCCCCATCGAGATCGCACGCCTGCTCGGCGACCTCAAGTGCACCGATATCGTAATCCTTGACGTCCGCCAACTCAGCGAAGTCCAAGACTTCCTCGTCCTGGCCACCGGCACCAGCGAACGGCAGATTCGCGCCGTCGCGCACCAGGTCAAGCACCTTGTCGAGGAACGCGCCCAGAGCGTCTACCGCACCAGCACCGACGACCAGGCGACCTGGGTCGTCATCGACTGCGTCGACTTGGTCGTACACCTCTTTGAGCCCAACGCACGCGGCTATTACGACCTCGAAGCCATGTGGGCCGATGCGCCGCAACTGCCCTGGCAACGATCAGCCGACGCCCCTCGCCCAGGGCTGGTTGCAACTCGAGCAGAACCACAACCGACCGAAGCCGAGCAGTCGCCCGCGCCTAAGCCCAAGCCCAAGCCCAAGCCCAAGCCCAAGAAAGCACTCACCAAGAAGGCCCCCGCAAGCACGCCGGTCAAGAAGAAGTCCACCAAGAAGGCCGCCGCCAAGCCACGCAAGAAAGTGGCGAAAGCCAAGGCCGTCGCCAAGCCGGCCAAGAAGAAGGTGGCAACCAAAGCCCGCACCGGCCTGCGCGTCAAGGCCCGCGCAAAGCCGAAGGTCAAGCCGCGCAAACCCTCGGCCAAGCGTGGGCGTGCCTCCAAACAGCGCTGATCGCGCGGAACAGACAGCACCCACCCCACCCCCCGTTGATCGCCACCTCTGCGCGCGCAAAACCGGAGATGCACCCAAACCCTCCCAGAGCCGTTTGGCGGGCCTTGCCTATACCCTGGGTAGGGTCAGGCCCTCAACGCGGCAGCCGGGCTTTAAAGTGCCATTGCCGGGCTCGCGCATTTTCAACCCCTCCCCCAGAACGTTCTTGCGGGGAGGGGCAGGGGTGGGGTTTGGTGGTGCAGGCTTCCAGCCTGCAAGGCAAACACATTTCACCACAGAGGCACAGAGGCACCAAGAAAGGCAGATGCTTGGGTTTTGTCTTTCTATACAACCCCAGTATCTCTCTTCTCTGTGCCTCAGTGACTCTGTGGTGAACTGCCTTTCCCGCGCGGGCTGGAAGCCCGCGCCACCGGATACTGAAACTACAACTTACATCTCCGCGAACTTTGCCGTGAAGTGGCGGAGCGCCTGGGGGGCCTCGATGATCTTGATCCCGCGCAGGGTGGCCCGCTTGGCAAAGAGTTCGGCGATCGACTCGGCGGCATAATCAAAGTGGCTCTGCGTGTAGACGCGCCTCGGGAACGCGAGGCGGACGAGTTCCATTGCTGGTGCTGGGCGCGGGGTGCCGTCGGGTAGGGTGCCGCCGAACATGACCGAGCCGATCTCGCAGGCGCGGATGCCGCCGGTGCGGTACAGCCCTGCGACGACGGCCTGGCCCGGGAAGTGTGCCGGGGGGATGTGTGGGCAGAAGTGGGCCGCGTCGATGTAGATCGCGTGCCCCCCGGCCGGCTCGATGATCTGCACGCCGGCCTTGAGCAGGCGCTCGGCCATGTACTCAGCCGTGCGCACGCGGTAGGCGAGGTAGTCTTCTTGGACGACCTCTTGAAAGCCCTGCGCCATGGCCTCGAGGTCGCGCCCGGCCAGGCCGCCGTAGGTGATGTAACCCTCCGTCAGGATCAGCAGTTCGCCGGCGCGCTGCACAAGCCCGGCATCGCGGAGCAGCAGCACCCCGCCGATGTTGACCATCCCGTCTTTCTTGGCCGAGATCGTCGCGCCGTCGGCCAGGTCGAACATCTCGCGCACAATGCTGCGCACGCTGCGCACGCTCATCCCCGGCTCGCGCTGCTTGATGAACCAGGCGTTCTCGGCGAATCGGCACGCGTCGAGCACCAGCGGTATTTTGTAGCGATCGCAGAGGGCGCGCACGGCACGGATGTTTTCAAGGCTCACGGGCTGGCCCCCGCCGGTGTTGTTGGTGACGGTAACGATCACCATCGGCACGTTCGCCGGGCCTGCTTCTTGTATGACCGCTTCGAGGTGGGGGATGTCGATATTCCCCTTGAACGGATGCCGGCTGCGCGGGTCGGCCGCCTCGGGGATCGGGACGTTGACGGCACGCGCGCCCGTCGCCTCGCAGTTGGCGCGCGTGGTGTCAAAGTGCGCGTTGGCGGGCACGACCCTGCCAGGACCGGCCATGATCTGGAACAGAATCCGCTCGCTGGCCCGCCCCTGGTGCGTCGGCAGGATGTGCTCAAAGCCCGTGATGTCGCGCAGCGAGGCTTGGAAGCGGAAGAAACTTGATGCCCCGGCGTAGCTCTCGTCGCCCCGCATGACGCCGGCCCACTGCTCGGCGCTCATTGCGCCGGTGCCGCTGTCGGTGAGCAGGTCGATGAGCACGTCGTCGGCACGAAGCAGAAAGGTGTTGAAGTGCGCGGCACGCAACACCCCGTCGCGCTCGGCCTCGGTCGTCATGCGGATCGGCTCGACAACCTTGATGCGGAACGGCTCGATGATGGTCTTCATGCGGGAGGGTACACGAGATACCCGCCGGGGAGGACACCGGGTAGCCGGGGAGCGGATCAGCGAAGACCCCTAGCATCTTCGGCTTGGCGCGGGGCATGGCCGTGCGCAAATGGGAGCATCACATGGTGCGTCGATTGATCTGGGACTTGCCGACGCGGTTGTTTCACTGGTTGTTTGTGGTCGGGTTTTCGTTCTCGGCGTTTGTGGCGTTTGTGCTCGGGGAGCACAGCCGGGTGTTTGCGTATCACGCGATGGTGGGGTTGGCGCTGGCGCTGATGGTTTGTCTGCGTGTGGTGTGGGGGTTTGTGGGGACGCGGTATGCGCGGTTTGGGTCGTTTGCGTTCGGGCCGGGGGCGGTCTTTGCGTATGTCAAGGGGACGATCGTTGGCGGGGGGAAGAGGTACATCGGGCACAACCCAGGCTCGGCGGTGGCGATCTTTGCGATGCTGGCGCTGGTGATTGCGCTTGCAGTCACCGGTGTGATGCTCGGGCGGGACGTTGAGGGCGTCAAGGAGTTGCACGAGGTGTTGTCGTACGTGCTGGTGGGTGTGGTGGGCTTGCACATCCTGGGCGTGGCGTGGCACACGATCCGGCATCGGGAGAACATCACCGCGAGCATGGTGCACGGGCACAAACAGGCCGGGGATGGGGAGGGGATCGGCTCGCCGCGGGGTGTGGTGGCGTTGGTGTTTGTAGTTCTCGTTGGCGCGTGGTTTGGTGCGCTGGTGCGGAACTATGACAGCGTGCAGGGGACGACGCGGCTGCCGGTGGTTGGTATGGTGCTACACCTTACTGAGGGCGCAGATGAGGACGAGCGCGAGAATCACTCAGAGGACTGAGGTGCAGAGGTTTTCAGAGTAGTTTTTTTGGGGGGAAAGATTGAGGGCAAGGGGGCCGAAAACAGCCCCTCTCTTCTCGGTGCCTCTGTGGCTCGGTGGTGGAATTTGTTTGCCGTGCAGGCTGGAAGCCTGCACCACCGAAAGCCACGGCGAGATCAGACCCTGGCCTTTTTGAGTTTGGGGTCGATGGCGTCGCGGAGGGCTTCGCCGAGGAGGTTATAGGCCAGGACGGTCAGGAAGATGGCCAGGCCTGGGAAGACGGCCAGCCACCACTTGAACTGACCCTCGCTGTTGATAGCCGAGCTGAGGAGTTTGCCCCAGCTGGCGCTGTCGGCGGGGCCGAGGCCGAGATAACTCAGCGTGGCCTCGACGCTGATGGCCGCGCCGATGGCGAAGCTGGTATCGACCAGGACGGGCGCGACGCCGTTGGGGAGCATGTGGCGGAAGAGGATCGAGCGGAGCGGCAGCCCCGTGGCCTGCGCGGCCTGGACGAAGTCTTGGTTGCGGAGTTTCATAAACTCGGCACGTGTGAAGCGGGCCATGCCCGTCCAGGTGAAGCAGCCGATGATCACCATGATGAAGTAGGTGGTGCGGAGCTCATCGGGAACGACGGCAACGGCAACGATGAGCAGGAAGAGGACGGGCACGGCCATGAAGACCTCGACGACACGGAAGAGGAGCAGGTCAACCCACCCGCCGAAGTAGCCCATGAGCGCACCGATGGTTACGCCGATGAGCAGGGCAATGCCCGTGCTGACGACCCCGATGGAGATAGAAAGCCGCGACGCGTGCAGGAGTTGGCTGAGGACATCGCTGCCGTAGGCATCGGTGCCAAGGGTGAAGGAGTGGTGGTAGCCGGGGCTGGCGGGGTCGGGGTTCTCGGTGGCTGGGCCGAACTGGGTGCCCGGTTTGCTGCGTTGCAGTGCGCTCTCGCGTTGGAGGGGGGACCAGGGGACGGCGGTGAAGGTAGCGGCGGTGATTGTGCCGCGTTGCTGGGCGCCGAGGTAGTCCCAGCGTTCGAGGGGTTGGACCCATCGCGCGTTGACGGCCCAGACGGCCAGCATGGTGGCAAGGATGCAGGCGGTGATGCGTGCCCGGCGTGAGCCGATGGGCAGGGCGATGGCGACGAGTGAGACAACGAGCGAAACGGACAGGCCGATGATCAATGGAGCGCTTGGTGAGCGGACGAAAGGTGTGGGGAGCTCTGGGGCTATGCCCGTTCGTGCGAAGACGGTCTGAGCCCGGCGGCCGGCCTCGTCGGCAAGGCCGACGAAGTAGGTCTGCACGAGGCCGGCGATGGCGACGATGAACACGGCGATGATGATGGTGCCGACGGCGCGTGCGGCGCGAACGCCCCAGTGCTTTCGTGGGCCGCCCAGGGCGGTGTAGAGGATCGCGGCGGTGGTGCCCAGGAGGAGGACGAGGTCGAGGACGGCGAGGTTGCGCCACAGGGGTGAGGAGGTGTTGCCGGTGTTGTCGGTGATCCAGAGCGGGTGCCCGCTGGCGAGGACGGGCGCGTAGACGGCAAAGAAGGCGATAAGCCCGAGCCAGGCGAGGGCGAAGATGGCCGTGGGCTTTTTGATGACCGTGGACCACGCGTCGGCCCAGAACCCCATCGCCGGGCGGACGCCGATGCCCTGCATGAGCTGCACGCCGGTGACGACCGAAGGCTCGGTCGCGGGTGTGTTGTTCGGGTTGGGTTGGTTTGCGGCGGTCATGTGGGTGTTGCTGTCGTGATTGACTCTGTCTTGAACCTCGGCCCTCGGCCCTGACCACTCGGCCCTCTTGATTTACTTGTACGCGATGCGTGGGTCGGCCGTGGCGTAGAGGATGTCGGCGGCCAGGAGCGCCAGGAGGTTGACGACGGCGATGATGGTGGTGTTGGCCAGGATGATCTCGCGGTCGCGCTGGCTGATGGCCTCGATAAGCATGTACCCCATGCCGGGGATGGAGAAGATGCGCTCAATAACAACGCTCCCGGCGAGCATGGCCGGGAAGATCGTAACGAACATGGTGATCAGGGGCAGGAGGCTGTTGCGGAAGACGTGCGCGAAAATGACGTCGCGGTTGGAGACGCCCTTGGCCTTGGCGGTGCGGACATAGTCGGCGTTGAAGTTTTCGAGCATCGCGGCGCGGGTCTGCTTGCTCAGCACGGCGAACCCGCCATAGACGATGCAGACGACGGGAAGGACCAGGTGCCAGAGCAGGTCGAGGAGGTACCCTCGGCTGAAACCGTCAGACCCGAAGGAGGGGAGGAAGGTCATCGACTCAGCCGATTTGCTGGTCATGGCGCTGGTCGGGAAGGCGTTGAGGTATTCAGGCGTGGCCAGGAAGCCCAGGGCGAGGGCACCGGCGAGCACGACGGGGACCGAATAGAAGCCGATGAAGACGCCGCCGAGGCCGACGTCGGCCCAGGTGCCCTTGCGCACCGCGGCGAGCATGCCCGAGGGGATGGCGATGAGGTAGATGATGGGGAAAGCGATGATGTTCAGCAGGAGCGTTACGGGCAGGTGCTCGCCGATGAGGTCGATGACGGGGCGCTGGACGCTAAAGGCGGTGCCAAGGTCGGGCCAGGCGACGCTGACGACGCCGGAGATGCCAAAGCCCGCCTCGGGGTAGGGCCTGGTGCGCATCGCGGCGACGAGAAGGGCGCGCTGCGTGGCGGCGTTGGCCCAGGCGGCGCGGGCCTCGGTGGAGAGTTTTTCAAGCTCGGCAAACTCCTTGACAGACCTGTCGGGTTCCTGGGCGATGATGCGGCGGATGATCGGCTGCTGATTACGCAGGAAGGTGGACCAGGCGTCCGGTGGGTTGGCCGCCTCGACGTAGCGCTTGAAGGCGTCGCGCAGGTTGGCGTCGGCGGCGGTGAAGGTGGCGCGGGCGTCGGTGTAGTTGCGCTCGACGGCGCGGAAGGCCTCGGCACGCTTGACGCCGTCATCGGCAGAGAACTGGGCGCTGATCTGCTCGGCGGTGGGGGTCGCAACGTCGGGGAGGGTGCTGTTGAACCACTGCCAGCCGGCGGGTGTGGGGATGGGGCGGGGTTTGGTGATCAGGTCGCCGGCGGGGGTGACCAGGTCGCGCTGGCCGAACTTGATGGGGCTGATACGTGCGAGCCAGCGGGTGTACTGGATCAGTGCGGGTTCGTTGAGGCCGTAGCGGTCTTCGAGCTTTGCGCGGGTGATGGCGATGGAGCTGCTGGACTGCATCGCGCCGCCGCCCGAGGCCATCAGCGCGGCACCGATGCCGCCGGGGGAGAGGGCGATGAGCATAAACACGAGCAGGGTGATGCCGATGAGCGTGGGGATCATCAGCAGGACTCGGCGGATGATGTAGTTGAGCATGGGGTTGCCCGTGGTTGTGGTGCGGGTGGCCGCGGGGGTTTACATGCCTGGGTTGGGTGTGGATTCACCGGTGCGGACGTGCTCGACGGGCTCGAGGCCCTTGGGGTAGGGCACGACGTTGCCGGCGCGTGGGCCGACGAAGCGGAGCCAGGGTGGGACGCGGAGGAAGGTGTAGGGCTGCTCTTGGTGGAGGACGAGTTCGAGTTCGCGCCAGATGGCCATGCGTTTATCGGTGTCCATCTCGCGCCGGCCGGCGTCGATGAGGGCATCGGCGCGTGGGCTGTTGAACTGCGCGAAGTTGTCCCCCTGGTTTTTGATGCTCTCAGAGTGGAATATCTGCTTGGGGTCGCTCTCTGGTGCGTTGGCACCCCAGCCCATGGTGATAGCGTCGAAGTCGCGGGTTTTGAGCAGGTCGGTATAAACGGCCCACTCGACGGGGCGGAGTTCGACGCGGATGCCGGCCTGGGTGTAGGCGTCCTTGATGAACTTGGCGATGCGGTCGGAGATCTCGCTGCCGCCGCTATAGGTGAACTGGAACTTGAACTCGTTGCCGAACTTGTCCTTGAGGATGCCGTCGCTGCCGCGTGCTTCCCACCCGGCCTCCTTGAAGAGGGCCCTGGCGCGATCGGGGTCGTAGGGCCAGGGCTTGATGTCGGGGTTGCTACCCGGGCTGGCCAGGGGCTGGTTCCCCTTGGCAACGACGCCGATGCCAGAGTAGATGTCGCGGATGATTTTTTCGCGGTCGAGCGCGTGGGTCATCGCAAGGCGTACGCGCGGGTCGTGGAAGGGTGTGAGTTTGCCGTTGCGTTCGCCGCCGTTCCAGGCGATGAAGCTGTATCCGGAGCGCATGTTGACCCACTTGAGGAACGTGGCCCTCTCCTTCCACGCGGGGTCGGCGGACTTAGAGGCGAACTGTGGCGAGGAGGGTGTGATGATGTCGGCGTCGCCCTTGGCGAAGGTGTTGATGCGCCCGATCTCGTCATTGATGGCCTGGTAGCGGATGGTGTCCAGGGTGGGGCGGGGGCCCCAGTATTGCTCGTTGCGTTCGAGGACGATGTCGGCGGGGGGCGCCCACTGGTTGTCGGGGTTGAAGCCGCGCAGGCGGAAGGGGCCGCTGCCCATGAGTAGGCCAGTGGCCTTGTTGATCTGGGCGGGGGTGAGTTTGCTGTAGACGTGCTTGGGGAGGATGGACAGGCCAAGTGCGTTGTCAACGTTGGAGGCGAGTGGCTGCTTGAAGGTGAACTCGACGGTGCGCGGGTCGATGACCGTTACGCCGGCGATCGAGTCTCGGATGATCGAGCGTACGCGTTCGGCCTCGATCTGCTCGTTCATGATGTAGTCGGCAAAGGACCAGCGGATGTCCTCGGCCGTGAGGGGGACGCCGTCGGAGAAGCGCACGCCTGGGCGGAGGCGGGCGCGGAGCCAGAGGCCCGCGGGGTCAACCTGCCAGGCCTCGGCCAGGATGCCCGTCCGCTTGAGGGTTTTGGGGTCAAAGTCGGCCAGGCCCTGCAGGACGAGCTCTTGCACCCGGCGTGAGTAAACGTCGGTGGAGATGTTCGGGGTGAGCGTTTTGGTCTGGGCTTCCCAGATCTCGCTGATCTCGCCACCTTCGATCATGTTGGGGTAGGCGCGGGGGTCGGTGGTGAAGGCCATCGGGGGTTGGCGCTCGATGGGGAAGCCTGGGCGTGCCCAGGAGTCGTCGGTTGCGGTGGTCGTCGCGGGCGGGGACGTCCGCGCCACCTGGGTTGGGGTGGTCGTTGCGGGTGGTGCGGTGTTGATCCCTTGCTCGAAGGCTCGCTGGACCTGATCGACCTGGCCTTTGAGCGTGCCGACGGCGTTGCCCATGCGGCCGAGCTGCTCTTCGATCGCCTTGGTGCGGGCGAGTGCCTCTTCGTTGCGCTTCCAGGCGCGGTCCCCCTGCACGAGGCTGAAGACAAGCAGCAGCAGGGCGAGGCCGACGAGGAGGTAGAGGATGAAGTCTTTAGCCCCGAAGCGGTTGTGCATGGGTTTGTCTCGGCTGTGAGCGGGAGAAAATCGCTGGCTTATGGCCCGGCATGCCGGGGTACGGCCTGAGCAGGCCAGCACGGCAGGGCCTGTGAAACTCTACGCCCGATGGTCGTGCTCTGATCGGGGGAGATGATACGGGTGGATCACAGCCTGGGGCGTGAGGGGGGGACTGCGTCTGTGCCTGTGGCGTCAGGTGGGAGAGGGTCGGGTGCTGGTTGGGGGTCGTCGGCTGCGGTTTGGGTCCGGGCGAGGCGCCGGCGTTGCTTGGCGATGAGGCGGATGTTGCGTGCGAAGATCACGACGCCACTGGTCTGCCCCAGCGTGCCGACGATGTCTTGCCTCCAGACAAAGTAGGCAAAGAGCATGATGCTGCCGACGAGGCTGAGCCACCAGAAGGCGACAGGCACGGTGCTGCTCTTGGTTTTTTCGCTGACGAACCACTGCAACAGCCACCTGCCGCCAAAGACGATCTGCCCGGCAATGCCGAAGACGACCCACGCCACGCCGATCCACCCCGATACTTTGAGTATGCGGAACAGGTCGTTGTTGCCAGCGGTCGTGATACGGCTGAGGGCGTCGCGGCCCAGGAAGGCCTCGGCCTGGGCCTGGCTCAGTGGGCCGATGCTGGTGTTGTCGCGGAACAGGATGGTGAAGGCGCGCTGCCCGTCGGGGGTGGGCTGCCATTGCAACGCGCCCTTGACGGCGCCGATGGTCAGCGTTACGCGTGTGGCGTCGTCTGGTTTTTTCTGTGGTACGTCGGGGGCGAAGGCGATCCATGCGCCGAGCAGGATGAGCGCGAGCATCGCCGCGAGGGGTTCCCACTTGAGGGTCTTCATAAAGGGATTATGGCAGGGTGGTTGGGGGATCACTCAGAGGACGGAAGGGCGGAGTGGGGAAGTAGCAGAGAGGCAGAGTGGCAGAGTTACAGAGTCGTGTGGGGGGCTGTTTGGGGGTTGAAATTGGGGATGGCTTTGGCCCCAGCGGGGCCGAGGGGTGTAGCCACGGGTGGAGCCCGCGCTTTGGCGGGCGCAACTCGTGGAACGTGGGCAGCCGATGCGGACCGCCCCGGCAGGGGCGGAGGAGTCCGCCGCCCCTGCCGGGGCGGGGTGTTGTTTCATCACGGCTTCCACGGGTTGCGCTGCGCTCCACCCGTGGCTACGTCCCGCAACCCCTTTGGGGTTGAAAGCGTTGTCAGCCACAACTTGGATTTCCTCCGCGTCCCTCCGCCAACCTCCGCACCCTCCGCGAACCTCTTTGTTCAGGCGTTCGCAGCCGTGTGCTCGGCTTGCACCGGCGTGCAGGTGGTCGGGCGTCGGCGGTTGCGCATGTAGCGCACGGCAAAGCAGTCGATCAGGCCAGGGATGGCGCGTTGCCAGATGCCAAAGCCGTATTTGGTAACCCCGGCGACGCGCGGGCGGTGGGCGACGTTCATCTCGACGACCTTGCCGCCCATGTGCGTTACGCAGACTGGAATAAAGCGGTGCATCCCGCGGAACTGCAGCGGCAGCAGCAGGGCGTACTCGCGCTTGAGGACGCGCAGCGAGCACCCCGTGTCGCGCACGGCGTCCTGCAGGATCAACGCGCGAAAAAACCGGCCGATTCGGCTGGTGATCTTGCGGATGGCGTTGTCCTTGCGCGTGTGCGAGCGGTCCCCCTGGACCATGTCGGCTCCGCAAGAGTGCAGCAGCGCGAGCATGGCGGCGAGGTCGGCCGGGTCGTTCTGGAGGTCGGCGTCGATGGTTGCGATGAGCCGGCCGCGCGCGGCACGGATGCCCGCATAAAACGCGGCGGACTGCCCGTTCCCCTTACCCGGCGGGGTCTGCGTCATCGCGATGCAGCGGAGCCAGGGCCTGCCGGGGAGCATCTCGGCGATTTTGGCGCGGGTGCCGTCGGTCGAGCCGTCGTCGACGATGACCATCTCATAGGCCAGCCCGGTAGCGGCAAGGGCGGCGCGGGCTTGGAGGACCAACGGAGCGATGTTCTCTTGTTCGTTGTGTGCCGGGGCGATCAGCGAGAGGTCGATGGTGCCGACGGGTGGCTCGTAGGTGGGCATTGGGGTGAGTATACGAAGTGCGGGTGGGGATCGCGCGGGGTGCCGGTGCCGGTGGTGGTGGGTTCCTAACATTGAATCCGCACGCTTTGAGAGCAACCCATATGCACGTCCGCCCGATCGACCCAAAGACCGCGACAGTCGAAATCCACTTTCACCTCGAAGACCCCGAGAGCCTCACGGGCAAGCCCGACAAGGACGTGGTCGTCAAGGCCCACCCCGGCATGAACATCCTGGAGGCGGCCATGGCCAGCGGGATCGACATCGAGCACGCCTGCGGCGGCGTGTGCGCGTGCAGCACCTGCCACGTCTATATCGAGCACGGCGAGGGGGCCATCAGCCAGGCGACCGAGGCCGAGGAGGACCGCGTCGAAGAGGCCCCGGGCCTGCAACGCAACAGCCGGCTGAGTTGCCAGTGCATCCTGCAAGCCAAGGGCCCGATCCATGTACGCGTGCCGGCGTGGAACCGGAACGCGGTCAAGGAAGGGCATCATTGAGCAGCGACGAGTGATGAGCGATGAGCGACGAGAGAATTCCGCGATATTGAGCCTTTTGTAACCCCTCCCGGACGCGCTGCACGACATACCTCGCACAACCCGCCATCGCGCCGATTGCCCATTGCCTATTCCCGATTGCCTCCCCTCATCGCTCATCACTCATCACTACCTATGCACTGGCTCGACACCGACGACATCGCCGAGGCCCTGCACACGGCACACCCGGGGCGGGACCCGCTGCGCGTGCGGTTCACGGAACTACGCGGGATGGTCGAGGCCCTGGCCGGGTTCGCGGCAGAGGAAGACCACCCGGTGAATGAGAAGATTCTCGAGACGATCCAGGCGGAGTGGTACAGGTTGAAAACGGGTGCGGCAAAGGATGAGAACTGAGAGGGTGCGTTCGAACTGCAATGCACGGGCTGGAAGCCCGTGCCACCTGGGTGTGAAACGGCCTCTTCGGCCAGCGGGCGGCGGGTTTTCTCGCGGATTCAACGGATTACGCGACGCTCAAAGCGCAATCGCACCACCCGTGGCTCGATGCCCTCGCCCCAACGGGGCGACGGGGTGTAGCCACGGCTGAAGCCCGCGCTTCGCGGGCGCAACCCGTGGAAAGGTGCGTCTTCTATTGCTGTCCACGGGTTGCGCTAGGCCCAGGGCGGCCTCGCTTCACCCGTGGCTACATCCCTTCGCCCCGTTGGGGCGGGGAACCGGCCGGGGTGCATATCCGCTTACTTCTTAGAGCATGTTTCAGAAGCCCAAAGCTACGGGCTGGAAGCCCGTGCCACCAAAAGTGCCTGCCACCAGGAGTGCTTGCCACCGGGGCGAGGCCACCTAGGGGGCTGGGTTCAATCGGCGAGCAGTTGGTCGATGAGTTGGATCGGGTGCAGGGCGGCCCTGCCTGCGCCGTCTTTGATCTGGTGCCGGCAACTGGTGCCGGTGGCGCAGATGGTTTCGTGTGCCCCCGCGGCGCGGGCGATAGGGAGGATGCCGCCGTTGGGCAGGTTGCCGATGGCCATGGAGAGGTCGAACTTCTCGCGGTCGTAGCCAAAGGAGCCGGCCATGCCGCAGCAGCCGGTGTCGGGTGTGCGCAGGTTGGTGCCGAGGATGCGGGAGAGGAGCCTGGAACTGGTGCCCGTGCCCCAGAGTGCTTTCTGGTGGCAGTGGGCGTGCAGGACGACGGGGTAGGGGTTGCTGGCCTGCGCGCGTGCGGCGACGGCTGGCAAGAGCGTGGCGTTGGGGTGCTTGTCCCAGTGGCGGTCGAGGAAGTCTTCGATCAAATAGCTCTTCTCGGCCAGGCGCTGGCGGAGCGCCAGCGGCGTTTGGCACTTGAGCTCCAGCCAATCGTCCCTGACTGCGCTCAGGCACGATGGTTCGAGGAAGAGGATCGCGCCGACGGCGTCGTCCTCGATCAGCGGGCGCAGCTGCGCGATGGTGGTGTCGATCATCGCGATCGCGCTGGGCAGGAGGCCGACGCTGATCACGCTGCGCCCACAGCACCCGCCGGCCCAGTTGGAGCCGGGCAGGTCCGTGTGGTAGCCGAGTTTTTCCAGGACGCGCTGCGCGGCCAGGCCGATGTGGCTCTCGTTGTACGTCGTAAAACAGTCGGCAAAGATCGCCACGCGCGGCGTGGGCGTGCGGGCGTGGCGCGTGGCCCGTGGCCAGAGGGCGTAGAGGCTCTTGGAGAAGGGCGGGAGCGTCCGCCGGGGGTGCAGGCGCATGATCGCGTTGATGACCGCGCGGGCAGAGCGGGTCTTGCCGATGGCGTTGGCCAGGCCCGGCATGATCGAGCCGAGGCGGTTGAGGATGCGCACGTGCCCGGTTGCGAGCGCGCTGATCGTCGGCCGGGCGCCCTGGCGGTAGCGCTGTGCCGTGAACTCGGCTTTGAGGCGGGCGATATCGACGTTGCTTGGGCACTCACCCTTGCACGCCTTGCAACTGAGGCAGAGATCGAGGGTCTTGATAGTCTCGGGGTCGCTCCATGCGGGGCCATTGCCGTCGGCGCTCGACTGGCCTGTGATGGCCAGGCGGAGTGCGTTGCCGCGACCGCGTGTGCTGTGGCGTTCGTCCATGGTGGCGCGGTAACTGGGGCACATCGTGCCGCCGGACTGCTTTCGGCAGACGCCCGCGCCGTTGCACGCCTGCACGGCATGGTCGAAGCCGTCCTGATCGTCGTAGGTATAAAACGTCTCGACGTGGGGAACGTGCGGATGCTGGCCGGGCTGCGGCTCGGTGCGCGTGCGCTGCAGGATCGAGTCGACGTTGCCCGGCGCGACGATGTTCCCCGGGTTGAGGAGGCCTTTGGGGTCAAAGAGGGCTTTGACTTGCGCGAAGGCGTGCATGAGTTCGGGGCCGTAGAAGCGTTCGAGGAGCGGTCCGCGGACTTTGCCGTCGCCGTGCTCGCCGGACATGACCCCGCCGCACTCTTTGGCAAGGTCTGCAACCTCGACGGCGATGCGTTTGAGGGCCTCCATGTCCTTGGGGCTGTGCGGGTCGAGCATCGGGCGGACGTGCAAGACGCCCACGGATGCGTGGGCCCAGAACGCGGCACGGGTGCCCTCGCGCTCAACAATCTGGCGGAAGCGGCGTACAAACTCGCCGAGGCGTTCGGGGGGCACGGCGTTGTCTTCAACGAACGTCAACGGCTTGCGCTCGCCGGGCAGGGCGTGCAGGAGTGGCTCGCCGGCCTTGCGCAGTTTCCAGGCGTTGGCCATGCCGGGCGCGTCGGTTACGTCGCGGACGGGCGCGCCGGGGAGAGCGGCCCGCACGCCTGCGAGTTTCTGTGTCAGGGCCTGGGCCGAGGGCTCGTGGTACTCGATATAGAGCACCGCCTTGAGGTCCTCGATACGCGCTGAGCCGGGCAATCGCGGGAAGGCATCGACATACCCCCGGCACTCGATGTTGTTGAGCGCCGCCTCGATCACCACGTCGTCGATCAACTCCACCGCGCTCGGGCTGGTTGTCAGGATGCCCGGCACCGCGGCAATGGCGTCGTCCACGCTCGCGAAACTCACCAGTGCCAAGCCCTTGGCTGCGGGCACGGGCAGCAGCCGGCACTTGGCACGGAGCGTAATGGCCAGCGTCCCCTCGCTGCCGCACAGGAGCGGGCAGAGGTCAAGGTCGTGCGGCGTAATCCCCGCGTCGAGTTGCTTGAGGATCAGGTCCAGGGCGTACCCCGCATTTCGGCGGAGGGTTTTGGGGTAACGCTGACGGATGAGAGGCTCGTAAGCACGCACGATGCGCGTTACGCCGTCGGCGAGTTTGAGGGCGATGGGGTCGGCATGGCCAGCGCCCGGGCCGAGCGTCAGGCGGTGGCCCGTGGCGGTGGCGCAGTCGATGGCGAGTATCGAATCGACCGTCCGGCCGTATTTGACCGAGCGCGAACCCGCGGCGTTGTTGCCGATGCACCCGCCGATGGTCGCCTGGGCCGTCGTCGATGGGTCAGGTGGGAAAAACAGGCCCGTGCCCGAGCGCGTGAGAAGGTTATTGAGTTCATCAAGCGCGACGCCCGCCTCGGCCCAGCAGCTGCCGCCACCCGCACCGGCTTGGATGTCAGAAATCCCTAGCAGCCCCGCGCTGGCATCGAGCACCACGGCGTGGGCCGTGCACTGGCCCGCTAGGCTCGTACCTCCGCCACGCGGCAAGATCGCGGCATTGTGCTCGGCACAGATCTCCACGGCACGCACCATGTCGGCGACGTTGGCCGGGATCACCACACCGATCGGCTGCACCTGATAGATGCTCGCGTCGGTGCTGTAGAGTTGGCGGTCATGGTGGCCAAACCGGACGCGACCGGCCAGCGACCGGCCCAACGCCTCGGCAAGCCTGGCCGATGTGGGCGAAAGGTCGGCGTCGACGGTCTGGTTGGGCAGGACGGTCAGTTGCATGGGCTTGCGCGTAAGGGCTAAAGATTGTTGATCGGCTAGGTGCGCGGGGCGGGGCGAATACGGGCCGTTGCGCCCGGTTGACCTGGCGGGTCGAGCGTCGAATAATCACCGCTCACGAACCGACCGCGACGGACGTTTGCCGGGATTGCCGGCACACCGAGGCACGGTCAGGGGTGGTGCGACGCGGCGTCGTTCCATCTGAGTTCACGCCGGTGTGGTTGTTCCGCACCGGTCGCCGCGGCCCCCTCTGCCCCCCCACTGCAACGTGGCCCGGCGCACAGGCCCGCGCGACGCGTGGCCCTTGCTCGGTCTTGTATTGCACAGGAGGCACACCAAACCATCAGGCACGCCGAGCAACGGGCACAATGCCCACGCCACGCGACACGACTGCATCACACCACGCCCCGGCGCGCCTAAAACTCACCACCATCAATCCACGCTGCCAGCACCGAAGCCCCGTGCTCGGCTGGTGGCACGGGGATCGAATCGTTTCGTTGTAACGACTGGCCGATGGTGTAACGGTAGCACAGCAGATTTTGGTTCTGCTTGTCCTGGTTCGAATCCAGGTCGGCCAGCTTTCTTTGCCCCCGCTCCCGCCCCTTCAGTTGGCCGTGTTTATCCGCTCGCGTTTGCTGATTGTTTCTGTCTGAGCCACACGCATGCTTGTCTCCCCCAAACAGCTCGGCAAGCCCCCCGTCGCGGTCATCCTGGCCGCGGGCAAGGGGACGCGCATGAACAGCGACTTGCCCAAGGTCGTCCACGCCGTGGGCGACCGCCCGATGGTCTGCAACGTTGTCGATGCCTGCCGGGCTGCGGGCGCCAGGAGGATCATCCTGGTCGTCGGGTACAAGCAAGAGGTGGTGCGCGAGGCCGTCGCCCGCCAGGGACCGGCGTGGGCGCACGGGATCGAGTTTGCGGTGCAACAAGAGCAGCTGGGCACCGGTCACGCGGTGCTGGCGGCCAAGGAGGCCCTGGCCGATCTGCTGCAAACCCCGCAGCAGCCGTGCTTTGTCCTCGCTGGTGATGGGCCGCTGATCCGCAGCAAGACGCTGCGCACGCTGCTGGACCGGCACAACGAGGCCTCGGCCTCCGCCACGCTTGCCACGAGCGTCATCCCCGACCCGACTGGGTACGGGCGGATCGTGCGCGATGACGCCGGGCGGTTCATGGCGATCGTCGAGCACAAAGAGTGCACGCCCGAGCAGCGTGCGTTGCAGGAGGTCAACCCGAGTTACTACTGCTTTGACCTGCACGAACTCTACAAGGGCTTAGCGCAGGTAGAGCGTAACGGCTCATCGGGTGAGTATTACATCACCGACGTGCCAAGCCTCTTTCTGCGGCAGGGCAAGCGCGTCGAGGTCATCGATGCCGTGCCCCCGCAGGACGTGCTGAGCATCAACACCCCTGCCCAACTGGCCGAGGTCGACGCGATCTACCGCGCCCAGGTGATAGACGCGCAGCGTGCCAGCCGGGATGAGTCGCACTCGCTGCGGGTCTTTGCTGGCCGGCGTGCGCTGGAGCTGACCAACCGCGTCTGCGCCCACATCGGCGTGCCCATGGGCGTCGCACGCACCGAGCAGTTCCCCGACGGCGAACTGCTCGTACGCATCGAAGAGGACGTCCGCGGGCGCGACTGCTTTGTCGTCCTGGGCACAAGCCAGCCCGTCAACGACAACCTCATCGAGCTGCTTGTCTTTACCGACTGCCTCCGCCGGGCCAGCGCAAAGCGCATCACGGCGGTGATGCCCTACTTCGGGTACGCGCGCCAGGACCGCAAGGACGAGGGGCGCGTGCCAATCACAGCCAAGCTCGTTGCCAACCTCATGGCCGCGGCACGTATCGACCGCGTCATCACCGTTGACCTGCACGCGGCCCAAATCCAGGGGTTCTTCGATATCCCGCTGGACCACCTCTCCGCCACGCCGGTGTTTTACGACTACTTCATGTCGATGCGGCGTGAACTTGGCGACCTGGTCATGCTCAGCCCCGATGTCGGCAACGTCAAGGTCGCCGAGAGCTTTGCCAACATGCTCGGGGCGGAACTGGCGATCGTCAACAAACGCCGCATCTCAGGCTCGGAAGTTGTTACCGATCGGCTCATCGGCAGCGTGAGCAACAAGACGGTGCTGCTCTTTGACGACATGATCGCCACGGGTGGCACCGTGGCCCAGGCCGCGCAGCTGGCACGCCAGCACGGGGCCAGGCACGTCATCGCCGCGGCCACGCACGGCGTGCTGGCAGGCTCGGCGATCGAGAAACTCGCCGGCCCCGAGATCGACCGCATCGTCATCACCAACACCATCCCCAGCAACACCGCCCTGCACCCGGGCGCCGACCCCGTCGCCGACCGCCTCGCACCGCTCCGGCACAAAATCGTCGAGCTCGACGTGGCCGACCTGCTCGGCGAGGCGATCCACAGGATCAACAAGAACCTCTCGATCTCTGCTCTGTTCAAGAAAACAGCAGGAGCGAAAAGGTAAGGAGAGGCAATCGGGAATAGGCAATGGGCAATCGGCGCGGCCGGTTGTGACCGCAGCCGGCGATTGCTCGAAGTCAAAGTCAAACACCAACCAACCCAGCACACCAACCCACCACCACCCCAACCCACCGCGCCTATTGCCCATTGCCTATTCCCTATTGCCCTTCCCCCGATCCCCTTTGCTCACTCCAACCCCACCCCCCCACTTCGAAAGGACCAACTATGAAAAAAGGCCCCGTAACACTCAAAGCCACCCTCCGCCCCAAGCTCGGCTCGCGCTACGCCAAGCGTGCGCGTGAGAAGGGCCTGCTGCCCAGCATTGTCTATGGGCACAAGCTCGACCCCGTCGCCATCGACATCGAGTCGCGCGAGGCCGTCAAGCACTTCATCGCCGGCGAGAAGGTCTTCACGCTGGACTTCCCAGGCCGGGGCAACACCGACGAGGGGCAGACCGTGCTGCTCAAGGCGTTGCAGTTTGACTACCTGGGCAACAACATCGTGCACGCGGACTTCGCCCGCGTGGACCTCAAAGAACGCGTCCGGACCAAGGTGCACGTGGAACTCAAGGGTGATGCCAAGGGCCTCAAGTCAGCCGGGGCGATCCTGATCCACCCGACCAACGAGATCATCATCGAGTGCCGGGTTATGGACATCCCCGAGTCGGTAACGATCGACGTGAGCAACCTTGACCTCAACGAGGCGATCACGGCCGACAAGGTCGAGCTGCCCACGGCGGACATGAAACTGATCACCGACCCGCACGCGATCATCGCGCAGATCGTTGAGCAGAAGGAGATCGTCACGGCCGAGGCAGCGACCGTCGAGGGTGCCGCGGGCGTTGCGCCAGAGGTCATCGGCGAGAAGGAACGCGCGGAGAAGGCCGCCGCCGCCCCGGGCGCCAAGCCCGCCGCCGGTGCCGCTG
>VYKU01000256.1_pt1 | contig 19004 bp, 16 predicted proteins | sample 5114491 | NCBI WGS metagenome assembly VYKU01 (sample SAMN12291796, study PRJNA351875) | freshwater metagenome | isolation source: freshwater lake | place: USA: Michigan, Gull Lake | collected 2011-07-05 | reverse complement strand
TGCATGGCTAAAACCGCATCGCGCAGTTTATCCGGCACTTCTTGCAGGTGATCCTCATCCCACTGGAAGAAACCGACACCCATAGTCAAAGAACGCAATTCAACGATAAAATCGTGCATTTCCGCTTGGGGGAGATAGGCCGTTACCTGATCCCAACCTTTCCACTCCTCGGAAGCTTCAAAACCCTGAATTTGACCGCGTTTGCCACTGATTAACTGCAAAACCTTGGCGGTGTATTCTGAGGGAGCGAGAACCGTCACCGATAGAATTGGTTCTAATAAGACCGGATGACATTTAGGCAGTCCTTCCGTCATCGCTAGACGGGCCGCTTGTTTAAAAGCTTGTTCGGAACTATCGACACTGTGATAGGAACCATCGGTGAGAGTGACATCGATATCGACCACGGGGAAACCCAAAGGACCATGACCGAGATATTCCCGCACTCCCGTTTCCACCCCGGGGATATACTGTTTGGGGACGACACCACCGACAATGCTTTCATGGAAGTGGAAACCTTCCCCCCGGGCCAGGGGTTTAATATCGAGGTAAACATCGCCAAAAGCACCGTGACCGCCGGTTTGGTGTTTATAACGTCCGTGGGATTTGGTGCTGGTTTTGATCGTTTCCTTGTAGGGAACTTGGGGTAAATGGGTGGTCATCGGTAGATTATACTTGCGCGCCAGGCGATCGAGGGCCACTTGCAGATGAATTTCTCCCTGTCCCCAAAGAATCACTTCTTTAGTATCACCGTGTTGTTCCCAGTAGAGGGAAGGATCTTCTTCGATCAGTTTTGTCAAAGCTGAACTTAATTTCACTTCATCCTTGCGATTGACGGCGGCAATAGCCAAGGCAAAGACGGGTTTGAGTTGTAATCCTTTGGGAAGATCGGGTTTTTGACTGCCGCTGCTAACCACATCTCCGGTGGCGATTCCCTCCAAACGACCGAGAGCGACAATTTCCCCCGCTTGCGCTTGCTGTAAGGGTTGTTGTTGTTGTCCCATAAGACGATAGATACCACCAATCCGCACACCGTTCAAGGCCATGCCATCGCTAAGGGTTCCCTGCCAGACTCGCGCTAGGGAGAGGCGACCGCCCTGGGGAGTAAAATAGGTTTTGAGGATTTGTACCACCGCATCCCCATCCGCACTGGGATCGAGACCGCGACGGTTGGCAGTAATTGTCGGGGCCGGTGCTTCTTCCACTAAAGCGGTGAGGAGATGACGCACACCATAGTCCCGTTCCGCCATACCTAAGAACACGGGTACTATCTGATCGGCTCCCAGTTCTTGTTTTAAGTCTTGGAGAATTTCTTCCCGGGAGGGGTTAATATCTTCGAGGAGTTCTTCTAAAAGATGATCATCAAATTCGGCGATCGTTTCTAGCATTTCTTGTCGAGCAATCTGTTCTTCTTCCTTGAGGTGGTCGGGTAAAGGTACAGGATCGGCGGGACTGTTAGCATGGTAATGATAAGCCTGTTCGTTGATTAAATCGATAAATCCGATAATTTCGTTGTTCTGCCGGATAGGATATTGCTGGGGAACGAGGGGACGACTAGAAACGGATTTGAGAGCTTGTAGGACTTCGTTAAAGTGACTATTACAGCGATCCATCTTGTTGATGAAGATTAGATGCGGAATTTCCCAATCATCGAGGAATTTTAGCAAGGGAGCCAGGGTGAGAACTCGATCGACCACCGGTTCACAAACGATAATAGCAGCACCGGCCCCGACGAGGGCATTATAGGTTTCACTGGCAAATTCGATCGAACCGGGGCAATCGAGAAAGGTAAAATTTAGGTCTTGGTATTGACTATGGGCAACGGAAACTTCTACACTCATCTGTCGATCCCGCGCTTGCGTGGAACTATCACTGACGGTATTGCGATCGCTAATTTTGCCTTTTCTGGTGATGGCTCCTGTTACGAAAAGTAAACTTTCCAGTAAGGAGGTTTTTCCACTGGAGTAGGGGCCGACAAGGGCCACATTACAGGTGTTTGCTCCGATACTTTGATTCATACAGATACCCCCAACAATGATTTAGTGATTAGTTGTGGCGATGGGACGATATTTACACTCGATCGCCCTAGGAAATATACTGTCATAGCACTGAAAATTACTCTCAGGACGTAGTTAGAAGTGAAAGGCCTGTCTTGCCATAATTTTGCCCAGTGCTACAAGTGTATTCTTTCTTACTTTTCACCCTAACTCAGTCTCAAGCATTACATCCCATTCTCGCAATCTCTTGTAAAGTCTCGCCTACTTTTAGTTAAGGAACTTGAATAAATGTTAACTAAGCTGTTGACTATCCACAGTCTTTCTCATCAACTGGATTCACAAAAACGAGAGGCAGCCTGATATAGTGAGAGGTCGGAATGATGTTTATCAAGCAATTTTTATGTTAAAAGCTGGAATCGTGGGACTGCCAAATGTGGGGAAATCGACCCTATTTAACGCTCTGGTGGCTAATGCCAAGGCCGAGGCCGCTAACTTTCCCTTTTGTACCATTGAACCGAATGTGGGTGTGGTATCCGTCCCCGATGAACGTCTGGAGGTTTTGGCTAAAATCTCTAATTCTGAGAAAATCGTGCCGACGCGGATCGAATTTGTCGATATCGCCGGATTAGTCAAGGGTGCGAGTCAGGGGGAAGGATTGGGTAATCAATTTTTGGCTAATATCCGGGAAGTGGACGCGATCGTTCATGTGGTGCGCTGTTTTGATAATGATGATATTATTCATGTTTCCGGTTCTGTGGATCCGGCCCGCGATATCGAGGTGATTAATCTAGAGTTAGCTCTAGCGGATTTGGGACAGGTGGAGAAGCGGGTGGAACGTTTACGCAAACAGGCGAAAAATAGCAAGGAAGCCGCCGAAGAATTGGCTATCCTTGAAAAAATCCTAATTTGTCTTAATGACGGTATTTCGGCGCGAAAAGTGGATTTAAGCAAAGAGGAAGAAGAGTTAATTAAAAATCTCGGTTTATTGAGTCGTAAACCGATTATTTATGCGGCTAATGTTAGCGAAGATGATCTGTCCACGGGTAATGATTGGGTAGAAAGTGTCCGTCAAATTGCCCAACAGGAACAGGCAAAAGTTGTGATCGTTTCTGCTCAAGTGGAATCGGAATTGGTGGAATTGTCGGAAGAAGAAAGAAAAGATTTTCTCGGTTCTTTAGGAGTAGAAGAAGGGGGATTAAAATCTTTAATTAAAGCTACCTACGAGTTATTAGGACTGCGTACCTATCTCACCACCGGTCCCCAAGAAACCCGCGCTTGGACGATTATTTCTGGCATGAAAGCACCCCAGGCAGCTGGAGTTATTCACTCGGATTTTGAACGGGGTTTTATTCGTGCAGAAACCGTGTCTTATCAGGATTTAGTTAATAGTGGCACAATGAGCGCCGTTCCGTTTTAATGTATAGCTAAAAATAAATCAGGTGAGTGCCACCCACCTGATCAAAAGGCTAAACAATTTTACTAAAATAACACGAGAGCATGACTGAATTTATTCAGTCGTCTGCAATGTTTTGATATAATCCCTCAAGATTTCTGCCCTAAACAATCTCTAAGCTTTTTTTACTCACTTTGGTTAACATTAAACTGAATTTTTTATCTATTGACATACTCTAATTTATGTTCTACAATCAGAGTATAGGAGCAAGTTATTGTTTAATCAAGATGGCGATGCTTTCTGTCCACTAAAAGACTGGTTTGCTAGGAATGCAGTCGAGGCTAAAAATAGTCTATCTATTCAACAACCCGCAAGGGGAAACGGTCAAATCAAGCGCAGTAAATGAAAGAGCAAGGATTGTTATTTTCCCAAGACAGCCTGTTACCTGAAAAACTCCCCCAAATTCAGGAATTACGACCTTCTAACAATCTTGCAGCAGTTTTTGAAGAGTGCCATAATTATATTTACGCCAACGAAGGAATGCTCAAAGACAAGATTTTTCACGAGATGGTTAAACTAATCATCATCAAACTTCATGATGAAAAATCTGCCAAGCAATCTGTAAATTTTGGCGTTACAGCAAGTGAATATAAAGCCATCGTAGCCAATAAGTCCGATGAATTTATGTCGCGTCTCAGTCAATTATTTACCTCAATCAAGAATCATTATCGGGGATTTTTCACCGATGACACATTCAAGTTAAAACCTTTGACTCTTGCTTATATTGTAGGAAAGTTACAGTACATCAATTTAACTAAAACATCTGGCGATATAAAAGGTGAAGCCTTTCAAACTTTTGTAAATAGACACCAGCGTGGAGATAGGGGAGAATTTTTTACCCCTCACCCAATTGTACGCCTTGCGGTTGAAATGATAGACCCCAAACCAAACGAAAAAATTATCGACCCTGCTTGCGGAAGTGGTGGTTTCTTAATTCAAGCAATAAACCATGTTCGACAAAATAACCCAGAGTTCGATATAGCAACTTTTGTGCAAGAAAGTATTACGGGAATTGAATTTAATCCCGATGTCGCCCTTTCGGGAATGATTCGTTTAGTTTTTGAAGGTGGCACAGGTTCAGAAATTATCTGCACTAATGCGCTTATCGAAGATGAAAAATTAAATAACTCTTTTGATGTTATCTTGACAAATCCTCCTTTTGGAAATAAAGGCAAAGTAGAAGACCAGAAAATTCTTAAATCATATCTTCTTGCCCGGAAATGGCATAAATCAGCGTCCAATGGTTGGGAAGTTTCCCCAACCGTTTTAGCAGGTCAGTCGCCCGATATTTTATTTATTGAGAAATCTATAAAATTATTGCGAGCAGGTGGGCGCATGGCAATTGTTTTACCCGATGGTCTATTACAAAATATCTCTAATGGACCTATTCGCTATTGGTTGCGCTCCCAAGCAAAAATATTAGGTGTTGTTTCCATACCGCCAGAAGCTTTTGTACCTTATGGCACAGGAATCAAGACATCACTTTTAGTAGTTCAAAAATTACCGGCAAACAATGATTCTTGTTTTATGGCACAAATCAAAAAAATAGGCTATGACGTTAAAGGACAAACAATATATAAGCGCAACGAGTCTGGAGTTATAGCCCAAACAAAATCAGGTTTGCCAATAGTTGACGATGATATAGATGATATTTCTCAATCTTTTGCATCATTTATCAACGGCGAATTTGCACAAAACAGCGATTGTATTTATACAGTTAAGAACACCCTGCTCAATTCGAGACTGGATGCTGAACATTATTTACCCAATGACCAAAAATTATTAGAACATCTAAAATCTATTGGGGCGAAACCTTTAGGTGAAATTGCCGATATTTTGAGAGATTCAGCTGATTTTCGTTTAGCCAAAGATAGTGAAATTAGATATATCGCTATCTCCGATGTTGATTATCGTACAATGCAAGTTGTTTCTCAACAAATAATCAAAGCACATGAAGCTCCATCTCGCGCAACATATAGAGTGTACAAAGGTGATATTATTACAGCAATTTCAGGAGCAAGTACAGGAAGCTCACGTCAAGCAACAGCCCTAATCACGGAAGATGAAGACGGAGCAATTTGCTCAAATGGATTTTCGGTATTAAGAAATATTCAGGGAGTCGAGCCTTTGTTTTTATTAGTATATATGCGAACAGACTTTTTTTTGCGTCAGATTAAAAGGTACATGACAGGTCATGCTATTCCTACTATTTTAGTAGATGATTTGTCAAAAGTTTTAGTGCCTATTCCACCCAAATCTGAACAGCAGAGAATAGTAAAAAGTATGGCTGAAATTCAAGCAATTAGAAAAGAAGCGTTAAAAGCAAGTGAGAATGTTGTTAACGAAATGAGTCTTTTACTTGGCCAATTTGAGTAAGGCAAAAAGCAGGTTAAGCTTAGAAAAAGTCTTAAGGTGGTTGATTTAATAAATCAACAGGGATTCTCAATTCGCTTGGGAAATGTGCGTCACCAGAGCCGCCGATTGTAGGATGGGGGTAGTGGTGACGGAATCCGTCGCTAGGGTAAAGAGAGGATTGGAAAGGATACCAGCTAGGGAAGTCGCCACTAGGGAGAGGACAATACCCACCTGTAGGGGACGCATCCCGGTAAGAGTCCAATTGATAACGGGGTAATTTTTCACCGCATCGGACATCTCTTGGGGTTCCTTGACCACCATCATTTTGACCACACGGATATAGTAGTAAATCGAGGCCACACTGGTGACTAAACCCACGAGGACGAGGGCATAAAGTCCCGCTTGCCAACCGGCCCAGAATAGATAAATCTTGCCAAAGAAGCCCGCTAGAGGCGGAATTCCGCCCAAAGAAAGCAGACAGATGCTTAAACAGAGGGTTAGGAGCGGATCCTTCTGGTAGAGTCCCGAATACTCAGCGATCTGATCGGTTCCAGTTCTGAGGGCAAAGAGAATCACACAGGCAAAAGCCCCTAGGTTCATGAACAGGTAAATTAACAGATAGAAAATCATGCTAGAGTAACCTGCGTCAGTACCGGCGGTTAAACCAATCATGACAAAACCCGCCTGACCGATCGAGGAATAGGCTAACATCCGTTTCATGCTAGTTTGGGCCAAGGCAACCACGTTGCCGAGGATCATACTCAAAATTGCTAGGGCGATAAAGATAAACCGCCATTGTTCGCTGACTAGACCGAAAACCGTCACTAATAGGCGAATTGCTAGGGCAAAACCCGCCGCTTTCGAACCCACCGAGAGGAAAGCGACCACGGGAGTGGGTGAACCTTCGTACACATCAGGAGTCCACTGGTGAAAGGGAACCGCCGAAATTTTGAAGGCGATACCGGCAATCACAAAAACTAATGATATCGCCAAGGCCAGGGACTGACCACCGTTAACAGCGGTTAATTTTTGAGCAATGGCGCTTAAACTGGTTTCACCTCCGGATAAACCGTAGAGAAGGGAAACACCGTAGAGGAAAATCGCCGAACTAGAAGCTCCAATTAACAGGTATTTTAAGGCGGCCTCGTTCGAGCGAGGATCCCGCTTCATGTAACCAGTCATTAGATAGGAGGAAATACTGAGCATTTCTAGGGAGATGAAGATCATCACCAATTCACTAGCGCCAGATAGGAACATTCCTCCGAGAGTTGCGGTGAGCATAATGGCCAGGAATTCCGCTAGGGAAGTTCCCGCTTGTTCCACATAACGGACAGACATCAGCACTGTGGAGGCGGTAGAAAGAGCAATAATCGCCCTAAAGACGATACTGAGATTATCACCCTCAAAAGCCCCTAAAAAGGCTACTGGTTTCGGATTATCCCAAGCAAAATAGAGAGCAACCACAGCAGCGAGCAGACCAGCGATCGCAACGTAGGGCAGCCAACTTCTGGCACTCCGTCCCACAATTAAATCGCCGATTAAAATCACCATCAGGGTAATAATCAGGATTCCTTCGGGCCAGATAGCACTGGCGTTTAGCTGACTGGCAACAAGACTAGAAAAATCCATATTGATTGAGGTTAAAGGAATTTGAAGTTAAAAAAGGCTTAATACAAGCTTAGGGCATTTCATCAGTGATTCAGTGATCAGTGATCAGTTATCAGTTATCAGTGATCAGTGATCAGATGTGAGTTTTCAGTTCACTGATCGCCGCTATCGAGTTAAAATATCTAAAAAACCTGATAAATTTGATATAATCTTAGCTTTTATGGGTATTTTAGTTGTCTATTGTCTTTTTTATCCTCCTGTCTCGGAGTCTCGGAGTCTCCTCAGCTAAATGAAAATCTTTGATTTTTGCAGCCGAGCTAATTTCTGATGGTGACAAGTTGTCACCGAGATGTATCCACGTTAACAGGGAAAAAGTGAAAACTCAGGAAATCATGACATAGACTGGCATCGTTAGTTGTCATTGAAGGATTCTGGTAGAATCAGGCTAGGGGAAACACCCGGAAAATCAGTTGTTTGTGAGCCATCCGCTTGATTTTGTTGTTGAAAAACTTTCTAGTTCGCTCAATCCTTTTCCTTTAGCGATCGCTTGAATGAGTAACGAAACCTATCTCAATCATCCCACTTTCGGTCTATTATACAGAGTCTGTCTATTAGAAGAACATCAGGAATTATTTACCACTCTTTATGCCCAACGTCTTTTTTTTCTGGTGACGGTGGAGCCCAAAAAAGTCTCGTTCGATCCGATTAGTCGTTCCGATGCTCGTCTTTTAGTGGAAAACCGGCTGCGGAATTTGCGACGGCGCAGTAATATGCAAGAATTTAACAGTCTCAACCAAACTTATCAACAAACCTTTTCAGTCTAGTTCATGACGATCGCTAGTCGTATCGAGTCAATCCGTCTTACCCTACCCCCCTCCACGCGCCTGATTGCCGTCAGTAAACAGGTATCGAGCGATTATATCCGTCAAGCTTACCAAGCAGGAGTGAGAGATTTTGCTGAAAGTAAGCTACAGGAAGCAATCTCGAAGCAGCAAGAACTAAAAGACCTCCCAGATATTTATTGGCACTTTATCGGGCATCTACAGGCAAATAAAGCCCGCAAAGTCCTAGAATCTTTTGATTTAATCCATTCCCTCGATAGTTTAAAATTAGCCCAAAGACTCGATCGCCTAGCGGCGGAATTAGAGATTAATCCCCAAGTTTTGCTACAGGTGAAAGTTGTCCCCGATCCCGATAAGTTCGGTTGGGACACGGACGAATTGATAGCAGATATTCCCGCTTTAGTCAACTGTAAACAGCTAAAAATTCAAGGTTTGATGACAATTCTGCCCCAGGGATTATCCGCCGGGGAAAAGTTAGCCGCCTTTGAAAAAACCGGGGATTTAGCCCAAATAATCGAGAATAGCTCTAGTTTATGCCTGCCTCATCTATCCATGGGGATGTCTAACGATTATCCTCTCGCCATCAAGGCTGGAGCCACTTTGATCCGGGTGGGAACCAGCATCTTTGGTGATCGCATCTACTAAGCCATCTCCGTAAATTTACAGAAAAAACCCCTAGAAATTTTAATAATCGGTGACAATATATCTTAAAATTACAGCGTCTAGTCTAGAAACCGGTGGTTAGAAATGAGGAATTGACTTTTTCCCAATCCCTGAAAACTATCCCCTGATAACTGATAACTGAAAAGAGGGAACTAACCTCTGTCTCCAGACGACTAGAATGACGAACCCTTAACAAAATAGTTCCCCTGTACCAAGTAAGAGCAAAAGTTGTTAAAGGCCACTAAAATAACCCCGACTCTAGCCAAGACCACCTAAAAAATCTTTTGAAGGACACTTAGACTGTGAACAACATTTTTACCAAACTCAAAGATTTTGTCGGCATCTCCGAACAACCAGAAGACGAAGACGAAACCGACTACGAAGAAATGAACTGGGAAAAGTCTTCCCCCCAAGATAGGGATCAAAACGAAGAAGAAGATACCCTCAATCGTCGTCAACGCGAACCTTTAAATCTCAGTACAGCCACATCTATGGGACTCAACAGAAGCAACGTGATCGGTATGCCAGGTATTAACAACAATAATGCAGAAGTAGTCGTGATCGAGCCCCATTCCTTCGAGGAAATGCCCCAAGTTATCCAAACCCTGAGAGAACGCAAATCGGTGGTTTTAAACCTCAACGTCATGGATCCCGAAGAAGCACAAAGAGCCGTGGATTTTGTCGCCGGTGGCACTTACGCGATTGATGGTCATCAAGAACGCATCGGTGAGAGTATTTTCCTATTTACCCCCAGCTGCGTTAAAGTTAGCACCCTTTCCGGAACTATTCACGATATCACCGACAACCCGAAAATGGCTCGTCCCGTTTCCCCCGCACCTGCTTGGGGAGCCGAAAGCAGTCGATTAGCTCAATGAATCCTCCCATAGTCCTCTCGTTAAGTTTGTCGAAGCTAGAAATCGATCGATTCTCGAGAGGATGCGTTTTTTTGGGGGTAAGATCTCTAAATCTGCCTTTTTTTCTTTTTACTTTTTACTTTAAATAATACTGTGTCTATTCGTTTAGGAATTATTGGTGGTGGAGTCATGGCCGAGGCCATTCTCAGCCGTTTATTAAAAAAAAATATTTATAGTCCCGAAACGGTGTTAGTCAGTGAACCCCAATCCCAACGGCGCAACTTTTGGGTTAATACCTACGGAGTACAAGTCAGTGAGGATAACCGGGAAGCCGCTAGAGCAACTGAGGTGTTAATCTTAGCGATAAAACCGCAAATTTTAGAGCAAGTAGTGAATAGTTTGCTGGGAATACCCGAAAAACCCTTGATTATCTCGATTTTAGCAGGAGTTACCCTCAATCGCTTAGAAATGGGCTTTCCCGATCGCCCCGTGATCCGGACGATGCCCAATACCCCGGCCACGGTGGGACAAGGGGTTACAGCGATCGCATCCGGTCGTCATGCGGAACCGGAACATCTGGCCGTAGCCAGAGATATTTTTGCGGCCGTCGGTTCGGTGGTGGAAGTTCCCGAAGCTTTGATGGACGCGGTAACGGGATTATCGGGATCGGGCCCGGCATTTGTGGCCTTGATGGTGGAAGCTTTAAGCGATGGTGGTGTGGCGGCCGGATTACCGCGAGCGATCGCGTCTCAATTGGCCCTAGAAACAGTTTTAGGGACGGCAACCCTATTAAAAGAATCGGACATACATCCGGGAGAATTAAAGGATCGCGTCACTAGCCCCGGGGGAACCACGATTGCTGGGGTGAGACAATTAGAAAAAGGCTCTTTTCGATCGACTATTATCGAGGCAGTAGTGGCGGCCTATCATAGATCTAAAGATTTAGGGCGTAGTTCCGAAAAGTAAACCTTTTCGCCACAGAAATACACCGTAACCCAATAGCGTTAGGAAAGCAGACAAAGCGATCGCAGTGCCAGCGATCAGAGCATTTGTCCAACCGTAGGATAGCTGTAGGATATAACTACCCGGTGCTAACTTGACCAGTATAGTTCCATCCTTGCCCATTTCTAGGGGTTGGGGTTGACCGTTAACGGTTAACTGCCAAGCGGGATAATAATAAAGACGGATTCGTAGGGTGGCAGCTTCTTGGACTTCTACCTTTAATTTTCGGTGATAACTTCCCCAATGTTCGACTTTCACTTGCCCCTGACCACTAACCAGGGAAAATCGCGGTTCTCCAATTTGGGGAACCGGAAGGGGGGTATTGGTAGTGAAAGTTAAGGGTAGTCCCGAATCAGAATATCTTTCCCGGACAAAGGCTGGATAATCACCCGATACTGGTAAGAGGGGGCGATACTCAGGAACATCTATGAGCTTATCTGCGAAGGGATCATTAAGAATAGTTTCTATCCAAGGACGGATAAACACCTTGCCTTTGCCACCGCTATGAAGGACAGGATAAGCATAAGTGTCTTTGAGACCAGAACGCAGGTTAAAGAGAATAATCAGGGTAATAAGAGTTAAGCCCAAGAATTTCCAGAAATAACGCCCTTGCAGCAGTCCATCGATCGCTACACCGCACAGATAAGCCCCAGCGAAGAATAATAATGACAGGATCCTGTAGGGAGTTTCTAGCTTTTGCAGTGGTGAAACCGATTGCCAAATCCAATTTGACCCCGGACTGACCAAGAATAAAACCACTAACATTACTGCTACGGCGTAGATAATATTTCTTTTTGGCGCTGCTGATGCCCTCTGGCTCAGATAGGCGATGATAGCGAGAGTAAACAAACAGAATAATTGCAAAAAAAGTTGATTACGAAAGTTTTGAGTCAATAAATCTAAGAAATTGATATAATTACCCGAAAAGGCAAAGACGTAATTGATGTTGGTGAAGGGCTGTTCTAAAACTGCTGGCAGTAGGTAAAAAGCGGCCATCGCCAAACCTAAAGCCATAAATGTAAGAGTGACAAAAACTTGTCTGAAAGAATACCGTCGCCACAAAGATAAAGTATACAAACCTCCAGCGATCGCATAAATGAGCAAACTGGGTGTATGGGTTAAAGCGACCAGCATCCAAAAGCAAGCCAGAATAATCGGCCATTGCGGCCGCTGAATCGCTCTATCAATCACAAATAGACCGATAGGAATCCAAATTAAGGCAAATAGACTCGCTAACCCTCCACCATTGAGCAGACCGAAGACAAATGGAGAGGTCATATAAAAAAAAGCCCCTCCGAAAGCTGCTAAGAGATGCCACTGACTGCGACCATAGATATAAAAGGCACTCCCGATCAGAAAAATCCCCAAAGAAAAAACCGTGCTAATCGCTTGTTCGCTATTGAGTCCAATTAGTTTGAAAAAAGAGGCAATGTAATAAACGAGAGGTGGATAGAACACAAAGGTGGGGCTACCGTAACCGAAGTTAGTTCCTGCTAACCAGCGAGGATAGACAATACCTTCTCTAATCTGTTCGGAAAAATGCTGAATCCAAGTAATATGCCAACGTAAATCGCCCAATCCATTTAGTCCATGACGGATCATGCGAGAATTAATTACAATTGTTGCCAGTAAGATTAAAATAATTGCCCCTACATCCCACCAATATTTCGGGAAAAAAGGGGTTTTGCCAAACAATCGCCATTCCGATCTATATCCATTAGTTTCCATAATTTGATTCTCTTAAGTTTTATTTATGCTATGCTTCGGTGTCCTAAAAGTCAAGAAAGCTATGGTCTGTAGTTAACGATAACCTAGCAGTGCCAGAGATTAAATCGAGATAATTTTCAGCCTTCCTTAAAGTTTTTTGTTCCTCCCTTTTCGAGAACGTTTGTAGGCCGATCCGATCCAATCACTACAACTATGACTCATCGCCCCTAATTCTAAACCCAGGAAAATAGCGATCGCTACCCGGGGATACTGTTGCCATAATGCGATCGCTTGCTGCGGCCACAGTCGCCAATCCCAGTCTATACCCCAGAAACTTTGCAGGATCGGGATGATGATGATCGCCGCTAGTAAAAGAAAACTACCAAGATAAAATAACCGAAAGACTGTGCCGATCAATAAACCGTGGGATAACCAACCGCGATGACGGATCATGGAACGGTAGGGTAGCCACAACCAGCGTAGATAACCCCAACGTTTGTATTGTACTGAGTGGATGTCAAGATCTGGTCCAAACAGAAATCCGCTAAACAAATAACTGGCCAAGAGTAACAGAGTTAAGTTACCACTGCCACTGACCAAAAAACTCGCCCCCGCAATCGGTGGCAGCAGAATTAGGGTAATGCGATCGTGAGTTCGACCAGAGGGCATCGGAAAAAAATCAACTCGCTCAAAAAAATAATATACTTTTTTAAAAATATATGTTATCCTGAGAAAGTGGAAAAATGATTCGGGCGTTTAGCTCAGTGGTAGAGCGCCTGCCTTACAAGCAGGATGCCGTAAGTTCGACCCTTACAACGCCCATTTTTCTCAATCCTGGCCTCGTCAAGCTTTCACTCCCGATCGCCAGTTTAGATTAAAACTATTGAGGGTAATTGCTGCTGGAAGGCAAAATTGCGACTATTTGCTAGTAAGCTAGTCAGTAGGTACTAGGATTAATTCATTGCGGCACACCGGTTATATGGCCAATTGGAAATGTATTAAAAATTGTGGAGCTTGTTGTCAACTAAATCCCGATGAGCGTCCTGACTTAGAAGAATATCTGACTCCCGCACAATTAAGTCAATATCTCAGCATGGTGGGGGAAGAAGGTTGGTGTATATACTTTGATCGCCAAACCCGTCTCTGTACCATTTATGACCAGAGACCGGAATTTTGTCGTGTTCAACCGGATATTTTTGCCAAAATGTATCAAATTGAACCGAGAGAATTTGAGCAATTTGCGATCGATTGCTGTCATCAACACATTGAGGATCTTTATGGGGAAGATAGCCTAGAAATGAATAGCTATCGTCAGCAAGTAGGCTAAGATTTATCCCTATCCCAGAAATAAGTGGTCTGGTTATTTTTCCTACCTTCTCGATGGCTAAACCAAAACGGTTCTTCGGTTTGTCTTATGCAACGTACAGGGTTATAAGCAATGAAACTCTTATAGAGAAAGACATTTGGCGATTTTTGTTAATTGTTTTCGATCTAGAGCGAACTAATCAATCAAATCTCTTGCCAGATAAGGATTTAGTCCATTTATGCCACCCTATCGAACCATACTAAGTAACGAAGAACCACCAAAACCAGTAAAATTACGGAATTGATTGTTTCCCTGTTGAGGAGAAGTCTATAGGAAACTCAAAACCTCTAGTAGAGGTGCAGAGTTTGAGTTCAGGACAGGGAAAAACTATCATGGAAAAACCAGAAAAACAGCGCCGCAGACGCGGGGTTGTCCTTACCCCCACAGGACTAGAAAAATTACTTACTGCCAAACAAGAAGCGGAATATCGGGATAATCGCGGTCATCGTTTCACCCTAGAAGTCCTCAGCGAGAAAACTCTTTTAGGGGTAGATACTCTGATGAAGGTATTTGCTTGTGAATCGGGAGTGGATAAACAAACCCTGAAACATTGTTTTCAAGCTTTTAATTTAACTCTAGAAAATAGCGATTATTATCGTCCTAGCTTGCCAGAAACTGATACTATTAATCCTCAACTATTGCCTGAGTTACCAGAGGGACAAGTCCCCCTCGATTCCCCCTTTTATATCAACAGAAACAATCTAGAACAGACTTGTTATCAAGAGATATTGCGCGGGGGTAGTCTTATCCGGATTAACGCGGCCAGAAAAATGGGAAAAACTTCCCTGATGACTAGAATTATTAATTATGCACAACAACAGCAATACCATACGCTTTATTTCAGTTTTCGGTTAGCAGAAAGCTCAATTTTTCAAGATTTAAATCACTGGCTGCGTTGGCTTTGTGTTAGTATTAGTCGCCAGTTAGATTTAGACAATCATCTCCCACAGAATTGGGATGAATTCTTGGGGGGTAAAATTAACTGTAAAATCTATCTAGAAAAGCATATTCTCTCCCATCTCGATCGCCCTTTAGTGATTGCCTTTGATGATCTTGAATATCTTTTATCCTATCCACAGCTAAGGGAAGAATTTTTTAGTATTCTGCACCTCTGGCACGAGGAAGGCAAAAACAAACCCCTCTGGCAAAAATTACGTTTAATTGTTGCCTATTCCCCTGCACACGAGCTTGGTAAAACCTCAGATACCTATCAATCTCCTTTTGGTCTTGGCCTACCGATCGAATTGCCTAATTTTACCAGCGCACAAGTACGAGAATTAAGTCAAAGACAGGGATTAGATCAGAATTTTGACTACGAAAAATTATGGATATTTCTAGGGGGTAATCCCTATTTAATTCGTCTTGCTTGCTATCATATTGCTCGGGGTAATTGTACCCTAGAAACCATTTTAGCTACTTCGATCGAGGAGGAAAGTAATATTTTTGCAGACCATCTTAAAAGACATAGAAATTGATTTAATGGCAGCTTTTCACCTAGAAAGTCTCGGACTGATTCACCGACAAGGTAAATTTTGCCGAGTGAGTTGTCCTCTCTACCGTCAATATTTTGGCGGATATTTCTGGCAACGTTCTGTTTTTTTGCCGCAAAAAACTTCTATCCTCGCCCGAAAAATTACGCTTGCTCACTTTGATACTTCCGAAAAAAGTCGCTATGCCATGTAATTTCTAGTCCGTTAGGCGCTCGGCTAACACAGGCTAAATTCTAAAATTATCGCCACCAACATCCTCAACGAAAATCAATAATGTCATTATGGTGGAACAGGCTTGTAGTTCCTGTGTTTTACGAATAAAACTTTTCGTACTCATCATGATCGCCAATCCAAAACCAGGTCACTGTATCCCCTGACAGCACTCCCAAAGCTCGATGACTCTTCGTTACACGCACTGACCAAATATCTTCGTCGCTGTCAATACACTTAAAATGTAACGATGGATGAAACGGATTCTCCACCCATAACCGATATGCTTTCCTGGCTCCGGCTTTGACTGCTGGCTTCAAGTTGCGATACTTCTGCCAAAATGAAGGCAATGTTGCGGAATTCATAGCTGCTCATAATCCATCGGTGCGGACAATCCTGCCGCAATCTCTTCTTTGGCTTTTCGAGCTGCTACGACTAGATTATTCTTCGTCTGTTTAAAAGACTGATCCCATCGTTTTTCTTCTTCAATTTCTGCAATATAAGCTCGAACGTACTCTACTAACTGCTCTTGAAGCTCATCAGGCAGAGACTCAACCATCTTGATGATCGTGGTAATAGCGGTCGAGGGCATGGTATCTATCAGCGTAGTAGGTTTTCTCTATTCTACAACGTCCACCGCAAACCCAAAATGATATGATCTTTGTTTCCTCTGTGTCTGGAGTGGTTTTTATTAATGAGCCTTGCTCAAAACCAAACAATTCATAATTCAAGAGCGAGGTATTTATGGGTAAAGAAGAAGAAATACTTAAACAATGGCGAGAACTGACACCAGAAAAGCAACAAAAAGTCCAGAAAGATGTCACAGACATCAAGATTGTTCAAGTCAGATTCGAGGCCGAAGTCAAGGGAGACCTCAAGGTATTACAGGGAGAAGTCAACACCTTACAAGGTGATCTAAAAGAGATTAAAGGCTCCCAGAAAGCCCAAATTTGGGCATTAATCACTATCTTGGCAACAGCAGTTATCGGAACTGTTATCCGCTTTGTGATCACTGTTCCCCCTGTTAGCAACCCCTAGCTCCCACTGCCGGGGAACAGGCTTCTAGTTCCTGTTTGATATTCAGGTAGAATCAATGATATAATTGGTGTGTTACGGCGGATTGTTAATTTTATTTTTTTGACTGGATTTCTAACCGACTAAGGAAGCCTACACTCTTTCCTCTCATCTTCTCTTAATGATATCATCAATTTTTTTCCATCCTCAAAATCCGACTCATTATAGCTATTGTCAAGGATGTGGCGGAAATTTAAGCCAAAATACCCAATCATATTCTTTTCATAGCCGTTATCTCATTGTCGGGGTTTTAGGACAAGGTGCATTCGGGAGAACTTATCAAGCTAAGGACTTGAATTTTAATCAAAAACCCCGGGTTATTAAAAAATTTATCGCTCAAATGCAGGGTTCGGCTCTGGAGAAGTCTAAGGAGTTATTTCAAAGAGAAGCAGAAAAATTAGACGAATTAAAACACGAACAAATTCCCACCGTTTATGATTACTTTTCGGCAGGAAACTCTCTCTATTTAGTGCAAGAATTTATTGAAGGAGAAACCCTACTTCAAGAATATCAAAGAGAAGGAAGATTTAGTGAACAGAAAATCAAGGAAATATTACGGGAATTATTACCAGTCCTTGCCTATCTCCATTCTAAAGGATTGATCCATCGTGACATCAAACCGGATAACCTGATGCGTCGTCGGGGTGATGGTAAATTGATGTTAATTGATTTTGGGGGAATTAAAGAGCAAACCTCCCAAATGGGGACGGGTTTATACACTCCGGGTTATGCTGCTTTTGAACATATCATGGGCAGGGCAGTCGCCGCTAGTGATTTATATAGTTTAGCTGCTACCTGTGTCCGTTTATTAACAGGATGTTTACCCCAAAGTAACAGTAATTTGCCTGATCTGGTCTATGATGTGGATGAGAGAAAATGGTTATGGCAATCGGTATTAAAATCTCAAAAACGATCAATTAGTGATTTTTTAGCGAATCTCCTCAACAAGATGCTAGAAGATAAGTCTAGCAGGCGCTATCAATCAGCCTCGGAAATTCTGACATTGTTGAATAATCCTCCCTCAACTAGAACTGTAGTACAACCTCCTCCTGCTTCACCTCCTCCTAAGAGAACAATTACATCAGGAATAACTAGGCGTAAATGGCTATATAATAGTGTTGGGATGATTATATTCGGGGGAGTGATCGCATTAGTAATTGACAAGAGAGATGTATGGCTAAAATTACCATCAACATCACCATCAGATGAGCCGATAAAACCTACTTTTACTGAAAAACTCCCTGGCGGTTTACAGTTAGAAATGGTGGAACTGCCGGGGGGAGAATTTATGATGGGATCTCCTGATAGTGATCCCGATGCTCAAAGTAATGAAAAGCCTCAACACCAAGTTAAAGTAAACAGTTTTGCCATTGGCAAATATCCCATTACTCAGGCACAATATCAAGCAGTAATGGGAAACAATCCCTCTTACTTTAAAAATAATCCCCAAAATCCAGTAGAACGGGTTAGTTGGAACGACGCTCAAGCTTTTTGTCAGAAATTGAGTCAAATAACCGGCAAAACCTATCGCCTACCGACGGAAGCGGAATGGGAATATGCTTGTCGTGCCGGTACTACCACTCGCTTTTATTTTGGTGATAATGATAATCAGTTAGGAATTTACGCTTGGTATAACGGAAATTCTGGTAGTAAAACTCATCCTGTGGGTCAGAAAAAGCCCAATGATTGGGGACTATATGACATGAGTGGCAATGTTTGGGAGTGGTGCGAAGACGATTGGCACGATAGCTACGAGAATGCGCCAAGGGATGGCAGTGCTTGGCTAACAAATGATAATGATTATCGAATAGTGCGGGGCGGTTCTTGGGTCAACGACCCTAATAACTGTCGTTCTGCCAACCGCAACAGGGCCAACCGCTACAACGGCAGCTACAGCATCGGTTTTCGGGTTGCGTCTGTCTCCCCATTACTTTAGCCCTTTGTTCTTCTCTTTTTCCCGCCTAACGGCGGGTCGATTTTTTTGAAAAAATTGAGCTTTTAGGGTGCGTGTTTGCGCGTATTTAAAGGGAATTTGTTAATAATTAAATTATACCATTTTTCTTTATTCGTAGCAGGTATCTTACTCCCCTCTCCCAGAAAGGGAGAGGGGTTGGGGGTGAGGGCAATTAACCATCTCTGCCATTACTTTTGAAAAATGGTATTATGATCGCGCCGTAACGCACCTTTTTAAGAAAATTGGTGTATTATGCTATCACTAACGCACCCGACAAGAGCCGCTACTGTGTCCTCTGTGTGTGGAGTGGTTTTTATTTTGACATCCTCACCGCCGTAAAACGGACGGTGATTCCCAAACCTCACGATTTAGGTTTCTGCTTCTTTCCCTTGCGGGGTTCCGCACCTGCCGCCCCAGTTTTACTCTGTTCTG
>VYKU01000143.1_pt1 | contig 19446 bp, 17 predicted proteins | sample 5114491 | NCBI WGS metagenome assembly VYKU01 (sample SAMN12291796, study PRJNA351875) | freshwater metagenome | isolation source: freshwater lake | place: USA: Michigan, Gull Lake | collected 2011-07-05 | reverse complement strand
GGCGAGCAAGTTCAATGTGGTGGTGGGGATGGTGGTGATTCTGGTGATGGCGGCGATGCTCGCGCTCGCGCCACCGACGCGGCGGCCAGTCGAGACGGTGCGCGTGGCGGTGGTGCAGACGAACCTGCCGCAGAGCAACAAACTGGCCTGGCCGGTAACAGATCGGTGGCGGAGCCATGTCAACTGGTTGGGGCTGACAGCGTTTGCTGGTCGAGTGCCGCCCGCGGCGGAGGTCTCGGCGGATGCTATCGAGACGCCGGTGGACGGGGTTGGAGCGCCGACGCCGGCGCTGAGGCCCGGGTTGATTGTTTGGCCCGAGACGATGTTCCCGGGTGATGCTCTCAACCCCGAGGCGGTGGAGGTGCAGCGGTCGGCGGATCTGCATTACAACCTGCCGGGGGGGCAGACCTTGGCGGCAACGGCGTTTGCCGATGCGTTGACAAAACAGCAGCTCGGCGTGGGCGTGCCGATGCTTGTCGGATCGATCGCGGCCGATGGGCTGCGGTACTGGCAGGAGGATGGGCGTGTGCGGTCGGAGGCGAAGGCGTGGTACAACAGCGTGCTGCTGGTGCGCGATGGGAGCGTGCAGCCTGAGCGGTATGACAAGATCGACCTGATGCCGTTTGGGGAGTACATCCCGCTGGCGTGGCGCTCGGCGGCGGCGCAGCGGTTTGTGGCAGATTTGGGTGGGACGGGGATGGCGTTTAATCTTTCAACGGGGAGCGTGGCGCGGACGTTTGAACTGCCGTTTACGACCTCGGCGGGACGGTCGGTCAAGTTGCGCCTCGGCACGCCGATCTGCTTTGAGGTGGCGTACGACCGCTCGTGCAGGCGGTTGGTGGTCGATGGGTCCGGTGCGCGGCGGGTGGATTTTTTGGTCAACGTGAGCAACGACGGGTGGTTTCATAACAGCCGGGTTGGGCGCGAGTTGTTCTTGCTCAGCGCACGCTGGCGTGCGGCGGAACTGGGCACGCCGATCTTACGGGCGGCCAACACCGGCATCTCGTGCGTCATCGACGCCAACGGGAGCGTGCTGCACCGGAGGTTGGATTCGGACAAGGACGCAATCTTCAGCGAAGGTGTGATGACGGCGGAGATGCCCTTTGCCCAGGTGGGGCTACCGGTCTATGCGAGCATCGGGCCGATGCTGCTCTTGCTGATGGGTTTTGGTGGCGTGGGTGTGGTGGTGCTGGGGGTGGTCGCGGGGCCGTGGCCGAGGGTTCGTTGGAGGCGCGGCAAGAAGGTGTAAGAGCAACAGGGGTTTGGAATCTCTAGGCCTGGGGTTGTGCGGGCCGATAGCGGGGTGCACCGATGGAGATGCCCGTGCGACATGCCAAGATCATCAACGCGCTGCGGCCGTCGGCGGTGCTGTTGGTGCTCGCAGTCGTGTTGGTGGCATGCAAGGCGCCGCCGCCGATTGAGTTGGATGGGTCGGGTGTGAAGGCGACGTCGTCGGGTGGGAGGGTTTGGACGGAGATCGCCCCGATCTACACGCCGGACCAACTGGTTACCGCCGCGGAGGGGGCGTTGCGGGGGCGGGGGTATGTGCTGGACTCTGGCATCGGCCCTCGGCAGGACCCTTCGCGGGTGGTCGGCCGGCTGGGTGGTGCGGGTTTATTTGAAAGGACGGTCATCGAGATCGAGTCTTCGATCAACAAGACGCGATTGCAGGTGGAGGTTGAGCCCTGGGGGAACGAGCCCGAGAGCCGGCAGCTGCTGCGGGCGATGCTGGCGATCTTGGGGTACGACAAAATAAACGCCAACGGGCAGGGGGGCAAAGAGCCACCCGGTCGTCCAAGGCCTGGGTATTAGATTCGCCCGGTGTGGTGCGCGTGCCGCTTGTTGCTACAGTTGTTGCGCTAGCCGTGCGGTCTGGGCGTGGGCCGGGCGTGCGTCTGCACCTATTGAGGCCACAACGTGAAAATCTGCCAAGGCGAGCGTGTTGATCTGACCCGTATCGGTGCTGGCGCGATGCTCGCGCTCACGGCGGGTGTGCTGATGGGTAGTGCAACCTTCGCCGCGCCGCCGGCGGCCGATCCGGCACCCGTGGCCAAGGTTGCTGAAGTGGAGAAGACGATGTTGATCCCCCGTGAGATCCTCTTTGGGAACCCTGAGCGCTCGGCCGGTCGTGTCTCGCACGATGGGAAGTTCATCAGTTTCATCGCCCCGCTCAACGGCGTGATGAACATCTTCGTCGCCCCGATCGGGCAGATCGACAAGGCGCGTGCGGTTACCAGCGACACCAAGCGTGGCATCCGCAACTATTTCTGGGCGTACGACGGCAGGCATGTGCTTTATACCCAGGACCTGGGCGGCGATGAGAACTGGAAGGTTTGCGCCGTGGACGTTACCGCGGCAAGCCCCGTCGCCCGCGACCTGACGCCGATCGAGGAGATCAAAGGCCCCGACGGCAAGGGGATCATGCAGCCCAACGGCAAGCCCCTGCGCCCGGCGGCTCAGATCGAGGCCGTCAGCAGCAAGTTCCCCGGCGAGGTGCTCATCGGGCTGAACAACCGCAACCCCGAGTTCCACGATCTCCACCGCCTGGAGATCGCCACGGGCAAGTTGACGCTGGTGGCAACCAACGACGAGTGGGCCGGGTTTTTGACGGACGATGACTTCAACGTCCGCGGCGCGTCGAAGATGAACGACAAGGGTGGCAGCGACGTCTTCTTGAACAAGGGCGACAACGCCAAGGCCGATTTCCAGCCGTGGGCGTCGATCGCGATGGAAGACAGCATGACGACTGGTCCATCGGGCTTTGATGCCTCGGGCAAGACGCTCTATATGCTCGACAGCCGTGGGCGGGACACGGGCGCGATGTTCGCCATCGATGTGGCGACGGGCCAGCGGACGCTTTTGGCCGAGCATTCCAAGGCCGACGCGGGCGGCGGGCTGAGCCACCCCAAGACGGGGAAGGTGCAGGCGGTCGCGTTCAACTACATGATGCAAGAGTGGGTGGTGGTTGACCCGGCGGTGCAGGGGGATATCGACTTCCTCAAAAAGTTATCCCCCGGCGAGTTCAACGTAACGAGCCGGTCGGAGGATGACAGCAAGTGGACCGTTGCCTTCGTGGTCGATGACGGCCCGGTGCGGACGTACCTCTACGATCGCTCGGCCAAGAAGGCCGAGCTGCTCTTTGTCAACAACAGCAAACTGCTGGGCCTGCCGCTGGCCAAGATGATCCCGCTGGAGATCAAGGCTCGCGATGGAATGGAGCTGGTCAGTTACCTCACCATCCCGTCCTGGACCGATCCGGACAACAACGGCATCCCCAACGCCCCGCTGCCGCTCGTCATCAACGTCCACGGCGGGCCATGGGCCCGCGATACCTGGGGGTATGACCCCGAGGCGCAGTGGCTGGCCAACCGTGGGTATGCGTGCCTGCAGGTCAACTACCGTGGCAGCACGGGCTTTGGCAAGAGTTACGTCAACGCCGGGAACAAAGAGTGGGCGGGCAAGATGCACGACGACCTGCTCGACGCCCGGCAGTGGGCGATCAACACGGGGATTGCCGACCCTGCCCGCACGTCGATCTACGGCGGCAGTTATGGCGGGTACGCCGCGCTCGTGGCCGCGACGTTCACGCCGGAGGTCTTTGCGTGCAACGTGTCGGTGGTCGGGCCGTCAAACATCCGCACGCTGCTGAGCACGATCCCGCCGTATTGGCAGCCGGCCATCGAGATGTTCGCCTCGCGCGTGGGCGACCACCGGACGGAGGAGGGCAAGAAGTTCCTGGACTCGCGCAGCCCGCTGACGTTCGTCGAGAAGATCACCCGCCCGCTGCTGATCGGCCAGGGCGCCAACGACCCGCGCGTCAAGCAGAGCGAGAGCGACCAGATCGTCTCGGCGATGCAGAAGAAAGGGATCCCGGTTACGTACGTGCTCTTTGCCGACGAGGGGCACGGCTTCGCCCGCCCGCAGAACCGCCTGGCGTTCTACGCGGTCGCCGAGGCCTTCCTGGGGCACAACCTCGGCGGGCGCGTCGAACCGGTGGGCGGGGACTTTGCCGGCTCGTCGATCAGCGTGCCGGCGGGGGCGGACCAGGTGCCGGGGTTGAGCAAGGCGCTGGGGGAGATGGGGAAGTAGATCAAGGGGCGGTGTGGGTGCGGGTTGGTCCGCACAATCTGATTGGCAATGGAGGCCGGGGCTCAGTGGTGAGCCTGGTGCCTTTTTCTTGGATGTGTCTACAGCCGAGATAGGATCGCGCGATGCCCGATCGGTTTGATCTTGAATTTGAAATAACGCGAGGGGATTGGTTGGCCCTCCACAAAGCCGGTGTGCAGGAAAGCCCCGAATGGGTCCGCGCGAGCAGGAAGGATCGGCTTGCAACGAGGCTACAGGTGATGCTTGTAGGACTGATAGTCGTCTCCCTCCCCTTTCTATATTACAAGCGTGGGCCACAGCCCCTGGGATTTTATGTAGTCTATGTGGTTGTCGTTGGGTCCGTCATGGTTTTTCTCTACTTTGCGGGGTCTCGTCTGAGTCAATTCGTGAGTGAATTCGAAAAAAACACCAAGGCACAGTTCAAAGCGTTTGAGCAGGTAGATTTATCCACCTATACAGGCACCACAAAACTCACGATCGACGAGTTTGGCGTTCAAGTCCGATCATCGTATCGGGAGTTGAAACTCTCCTGGCAGGCAATAGAACGACCGATCTCTGTTGGAGGCTTCATCTTGCTGTCCGACTTTACGGCCTACGGGACGGTCATTCCCCCGCATGCGTTCGCCTCCCAAGCATCGGCGACCGAGTTTCTCGACTGCGCGAGCCGATTATGGCAGAACGCCCAACTCCCCCACGTTGAGCGCCTTGAACGGTACCTTACCGATCGAGACCTCCCCTGCCCCAAGTGCAAGTACAACCTCCGCAATATGCGCGGCGAGTCCTGCCCCGAGTGCGGCAAAGCAATCAAACTCGATGTGCTGACCGGGGCTTGAGGGGTTACACGCCCGTGCAGCGGCAGGTCCTCCCGCACACACCGCCCCGCTCCTAGCCTTCGCCCATGCCTGGCCGAAAGGTCCTACTGCTCGTCAACCGGACCAAACCCGAGGTGCTTGCCGCGCTTGCGCAGGTGCGTGAGGTGATCCGTTCAGGCGGCGGGGTGGTTGCACATGAACTGGACACCGACGATGCGCCGTTGACGAGCGTGCACAACGCCGACCTCATCGTCGTCCTCGGCGGCGACGGCACGCTGCTCAACCAGGCCCGGCGGGCGGCGTCCCTTCGGCTGCCGATGCTGGGGGTCAACTTTGGCAAACTCGGTTTCCTGGCCGAGTATGACCTGGCCTCGCTCCGCCAGCAGGCTCAGGAGGTTTTTTCCGGTGCGCTGCCCTTGCCGATTGCCCACCGGGCGCTCCTGGCCGTGTCGATCGAGCGGCCGGGTCAGCAGCCCCCGCTGGGGACGCAGGCGGGCTTGGCGCTCAACGATGCGGTGATCGTCCCCGGGCCGCCCTATCGGATGGTGGAGCTGGGCATCTCGATCGACGAGCAGCCCGGGCCTGCGGTGCTCGGCGATGGGCTGGTCGTCAGCACGCCCGTCGGGAGCACGGCGTACAACGCCAGCGCCGGCGGCCCGATCCTCGCGCCCGACACGCACGCGCTGGTCCTGACGCCCCTCGCCGCGCAGACGCTGAGCTTCCGCCCCGTGGTCGTCGCCGGGGGGAGCACCATCCGCGTGCAAGTCATGCGAGCGAATGACGAGGGGCCGGGCCGGGGTGGTACGACGCTGCTGCTGGACGGGCGGTTCTCGTGCAAACTGTGCAAGGGGGACGTGCTAACGATCCGCCTGGCCGAGCGCCCGGTGGACTTTGTGCGCAACCCCCGGCAGAGTTACTGGTCCACGCTGATCACCAAACTCAACTGGGCCAAGCCGCCGATGATGCGGTCTTGAATGGCCCGGCGTGCTGACGCCTCACCCGCGCACGGCGTCGAGGATGTGCTTGATCCTCGGCTCGGTGCCCGTCTTGGGCACGTCGATGGCCACCACGTCGATGCGCTTCTTGCGGCTCTGCCACCCGTTGGCGCGCGAGAGGTGCTGCATCAGGGCGAGGAGTTTTTTCTTTTTCGCCGAGCCGACCTGGTCCTCGGCCTTGGGAGCGGGCTTGGCCGGGTCGACGATGCGGGTCTTGACCTCGACGAGCACGATGGTGCCGCCTGGCGCCTCGGCCAGCACGTCGGCCTCGCCCATGGGGGCCTTTACGTTGCGGTCGAGGATCGTGTAGCCCCGGCGTTCCAAGAAGATGCAGGCAAGCTGCTCACCCTGGGCGCCGATATCCACACCCTTGCGCTTGGCAGCCCAGACCTGGAGTTTCTCGATGAGCGTGCGGATCATGGGTGCAGGCTAGGCCGGGCTTACTTCGGTGCCGGGCCGACAGGTTGGGCCGCTGCGGGCTTGATGATCGCCGGGGTGCTTGCCGCTGGCTTGGCGGGCCTGGCCGCGGCGTTCTCGCGGATGCGTTGCGCCCACTCCTCACCGAGGTGCCGCTCGGCTGCCAGGGCCAGCAGGTCCAGCTGCATCTGCTCGATCGGGGTGTAACTGCTCCCGCCAAGGAGGGTCTGGAAAAACTCGGTGAGTTGCTCGGCGTTCTTGACCGTCTGGAGCTCGCGCTGGATGTCGATCTGTGCGTCCTCCAGCGACCGGCTCGGCGGGCGGTCGTCCGCCTCCCGACGAACCCAGATCATGCGCGTGCCGTCCAGATACGAAATCGGCCCGGCGGCCTGGCCCGGTGCCAGATGTGCGGCCTTGGCGTTGACCTCCGGCGAGGAGATCAACTGCCACTGGTCCGGCGGGGTGGCGAGCGAAAAACGCCGTTCGCCGGCCTTGCTCCGCAGGAACAGGTTCACGTCGCTCTTGGCCAGGTCGAGGAATGTTCCCTCATTAGCCGAGGCGGCCGTGGCGGCATCGACCGCCGCCTGGCTCTTGGCGTCGACCATCACCAGACGCAGCACCGCCTCCCCCGGCGGGTTGTAACGCTCGGGGTTCTCGCGATAGAACCGCTCAACAGCGCTCCACGGCACACGCACCCTCGGCCAGACCGACTCTTGAAATACCCGCTGGATCAGAATCTGGTCGCGCTCATTGGCCAGGAACTTGTCCAGGCTCGCCTCGCCGGAGCGGCGCTGGATGTCGGCGCGGGCTTGTTCCAGGCTGCCGCCGGATTGGGCCGTGGCGAAACTCTGAATGCGCGACAAGAGCGTGGTGATCCCGACGCGCTCCTCGGGCGTCAGGCGTGCGCGGGCCTCGCCCAGGACCAGTTCGTTGCGAACGCGGTCGGAGAGGCGCGACTGCAGCGTGAGGGCCTGCTCGCGGATCCAGAGTTCCGGCTTGGTGATCTTTTTCAGGTCTGCCCGCATCTTGCCGTCGAGGGGGTCGAGGATTTCGCTGGCGAAGACCGGCTTGCCGTTGATCTGCCCAACGAGCACGTCGGCGATGACGGGGGTGCCGTTGGGTGCGCCAGGTGGGGTGAGTGTGGCGTCCTTGGGTGTCGTTACTGCTGCGGGCTGTTCGGGCGTACCGACGATCACCGCGACGCGCTCCAGCCCCTGGCCCATCTGCTCAGGCTCGGGACGCCGAACGCCGGGGATGGAGGTGATGGGCGTCTGTATCTTGATCTTCGCCGGCGCATCGGCGGGGTCCACGGCAGTGGGGGGGGCGTCAGGTGTGCCGGGTGTTGTCGGTGCAGAGAGTGCTTCTTTGCGGAACTGCTCAGCCGTGAGCGTGCTTGCCCGCGGCACGTCCTCGCTGCTGCTGCACGCGCCTGCGCATAGCGCAGCGAGCAGTGCGCACCCACAGGTCATCAGCAGGTGTGTTGCGTGCGTGTGGTGCTGCCTGGGTGAGCGGTCCATGCTCGGTCTCCTGGTGTGTGCCGGCCCTGGCCGGGTGTGGGGTGCTGCTAGAGCGGCCCGATGCAACAGAGGATATCGCCTATTCTTGCACCATGAGCGACTCGACCGACAACCCGTCCAAACTCATCATCGACTCAGACTGGAAGAACCAGGCCCAGGCCGAGAAGGACCGCCTGGCCGCCAAGGAGGCCCAGGCGAAGGCGTCGGCTAAGGCCAAGCAGCCCGCGGGCGTGGCCGGTGCAATCGGTGGTGGTGCCGGGGCGGGGGCGGGTGGCCCGGGCGAGCTGCCCGAGGCCGACTTTCAGTCTCTCCTGGGCACGATGGTTACACAGGCGTTGATGTATATGGGTGCTTTCCCTGACCCAGAGACCGGGCGTGCCGTGGTCAGTCTGGAGTATGCCCGCCTGCACATCGACCTGCTGGCGGTGCTGGAGGAAAAGACCAAAGGGAACCTGACACCAGAGGAGGCCGAGGGCCTTGTGCAGGTCATCAGCGAACTTCGCCTGCGATATGTCGAGATCAGCAAGGCGGTTGCCAAGCACATGGCCGCGAACTCGGGCAAGATCGGTGCCGGTGGCGTGCCCGGTGGGCCGATCGGTGGTCCTGCCAGCCCGGGCCAGGCCGGGTCTAAACTGGTCTTCTGATCTTGTCGATTCTCGGTCTGCTATCCTATATTCAGGGCTGTTGAGGAGTATTCAGTGCAGGTCAACAAGCAGTCTTGGTATGAGCGGAACTACTTCCTGATCCGCCGATTGCACTCGCTGTCGGGGATCGTTCCCATCGGCGTGTTTCTGGTCGTCCACCTGGTAACCAACTCCTCCCTTGTCTGGGGCAAGTGGGGCCTACGCAGCGAGGGTGCGGGGTACACAGTTGCCGATGGTGGCGTGGCGTACTTCCAGAAGGAAGTCCGCTGGATCAACGAGGGTGTGCCGCACCTTTGGCTTATCGAGCTGACGCTCTGGGGGGCCATCGCCTTCCACTCCATCTTCGGCGTCGTCATTGCCATGTCAGGCAAGAGCAACACGGCACGCTACGCATACCAGGGCAACTGGCGGTACACCCTCCAGCGCATCTCTGGCTATGTCGGGATTTTCTTTATCTTCTACCACGTCGCGACGCTCCGCTGGGGTTGGACGTTCCTGGTGCCCGGCGGGACGCTCTGGTCGCACAACTTTGCCACCAGCACGCTGGCCGCTGCGCTCCGCGGCGGGGAGGACTTCACCCCTGCGGGGGTGCTCGTCAGCCTCTTTTACTTCGTGGGCATTACGCTGCTGATCTTCCACTTTGCCAATGGGCTGTGGACCGCCGCGATCACCTGGGGGCTGACGATCAGCCAGCAGGCGCAGCGGCGGTGGGGGGTGGTGTGCGCGGGCCTTGGGGCAGGGTTGATGCTGGCGGGTTGGGCGGCCCTCGGCGCGGCGCTGGCCGTCTCACCCGCGCGGGCGCGGGAGTTGGAGTTGCGTGCCGCGCCCCCCGGCACGCCCGCGCCGGCGGCGTTGCTTTCGCGATGAGGTTCGGTTGGTGCTGGCGGGTTGATGCTGGTTTGTGCCTCGGATGTTGCGAACGTTCCGTACCCTGGCCGACCCCGGCCACTTTGCAGGATGACTTCCCATGCCTGGAGCCAATGAAAAGCGTGTGATTGTTGTTGGTGGTGGGCTGGCCGGACTGGCCGCCTCGATCCGTGTCGCCGAGGCCGGCGTACCGGTCGACCTCTTCTCCGTCGTCCCCGTCAAACGCAGCCACTCCGTCTGCGCACAGGGTGGCATCAACGCCTGCAACGACGTTGCACGCCAGCAGGGGTACAGCGAGTACGAGCACTTCGACGAGACCATCTACGGCGGGGACTTCCAGGCCGACCAGCACCCCGTCCTCGAAATGGCCAACATGGCCCCACGCATCATCGACCTGCTCGACCGCATGGGCGTCCCCTTCAACCGCACCAGCGAGGGGTACCGCGACCTGCGACTCTTCGGCGGCTCGCTCTTTAAGCGCACGCACTTTGCCGGGGCCACCACAGGCCAGCAACTCCTCTACGGCCTGGACGAACAGACCCGACGCTACGAATCTGAGGGCAAAGTAACCAAGTACGAGTTCTGGGAGTTCCTCTGGCCCGTCGTCGTTGATGGCAAGTGCGTCGGCATTGTCGCCCAGGACCAGCGGACGATGCAGATACGCAGCTTCCGCGCCGACGCGGTGGTCATGGCCACCGGTGGCAACGGCCTGGTCTTTGGCAAGAGCACCCAGAGCGTCATCTGCACCGGCGCCGCGGCAGCACGCTGCTACCAGGCCGGGGCGTGGATGGGCAACCCCGAGATGATCCAGGTCCACCCCACGGCCATCCCGGGCGCCGACAAAACCCGCCTCATGAGCGAGAGCGCACGCGGCGAGGGTGGACGCGTCTGGGTCCCCAGGAACAAGGGTGATGCACGCCGGCCTAAGGACATCCCCGAGGGTGAGCGGTATTACTTTTTGGAAGAGCGCTACCCCAAGTACAAGAACCTAGTCCCCAGGGACATCGCCACGCGTGAGATCTTCAGCATCTGCGTCAACGACGGGCTGGGTGTCGGCGGTCAACGTCAGGTCTATCTCGACCTGACGCACTTGCCCGCCAGCACGCACCACAAACTCGAAGGTATCCTGGAAATCTACAAGAAGTTCGCAGGCGAGGACCCGCAGTTTGAGCCCATGCGCATCTTCCCGAGCGTCCACTACAGCATGGGCGGCCTCTATACCAATTTTGCCAAGGGCAGTTACAACCCGGCCGAGCCGAGGACCAAGCACCTCAGCGGCAGCGGTGCGCCGATAGGCAGTGCCGTCGGGCAGGGCCTCCTCCCCGGTGCGCCCGCCAACGCCATGACCAACATCCCGGGCCTCTACGCCTTCGGCGAGGTCAACTTCGCCTATCACGGCGCCAACCGCCTGGGGGCCAACGCACTCCTCTCGTGCATCTTCGACGGCCTCTTCTGCGGCATGAGCGTGCTCGGGCACGTCGCCGACGGCAAGGGGGCCGCCGGGGTCGCGCAGGGGGAGTATGACCGCGTCGTCGCGCAGGAAGAGGCCAAGGTCAAGGCCCTGACCGACAACGCCGGCAAAGGAGACTCGGCCTCGCCGGAGACCAACCCCTACGCCATCGCCAAAGAAATGGGCGACGAGATGACCGAGGCGTGCACCGTCGTCCGCAGCGAGGGGCGCCTCAAGCAGGCCCTCGCCACGCTCTCCTCACTCAAAGAACGCTTCAAGCGCGTCCGCCTCAAAGACTCGGCGATCTGGACCAACCAGAGCCTGCTCTACACCCGCGCAGTCGGCGACATGCTCACCGTTGCCGAGGCGATCGCCAAGGGCTCGCTCGAACGCCGTGAGAGCCGGGGTGCGCACTACCGCGAGGACTTCAAGGAACGCAACGACGATGCGTTCATGAAGACGACACTGGCCAAGTACGACCCCGCCACATCCAGCACGTCCATCGAGTTTGTTCCTATCGACGCCACCCTCATCAAGCCAACGGCCCGCACCTACGGCAAGAGCGAAGGTGCCGTCAGCACCAAGGCGGCCGCCAGCCCGCACAACTGACGGCAAGCAACACACACGCACCCCGCAAGGCACGACCCATGAGCACCCAAACCTCCGCACCCACCACCGGCCAGCCCGCAGGGGCCGCCCACAACCCACCCGCCGTCGGGCGCAGCGTGGTCTTCCGCATCAAGCGTTGCCAAGGCCCCGGACAGGCCAGTTACTGGCAGGACTTCAAGGTCAAACTCCCGCAGAACGCCAACATCATCTCGTGCTTGCAACAGATCGCCCTGGACCCTGTAACAACCGACGGCACACGCACGGTGCCGGTGGTGTGGGACTCTGGGTGCCTCGAAGAGGTCTGCGGCTCGTGCACCATGCTCATCAACGGCAAGGTCCGCCAGTCGTGCTCCTGCCTGCTCGATGCCATCGCGCCAAATGAGGGGGACGTGGTAACCCTCGAACCGATGAGCAAGTTCCCCGTTGTGCGCGACCTGTGGGTTGACCGCTCGCGGCTCTTCCACAACCTCGCCCGCGTCAAGGCGTGGGTCCCCATCGACGGCACCTATAACCTCGGTTCAGGCCCACGCGAAACGCCGCAGGACCAGGAGACCCGATACGTCCTCTCAACGTGCATGAGCTGCGGCTGCTGCCTGGAGGCCTGCCCACAGTTCAATAAAGAAGAGAAGCCCGCAGACTGGGACCACGCCTTCATCGGCGCGCACGCCATCAGCCAGGCCCGCCTCTTCAACACCCACGGCACCGGGCGCGAGCTGGCACCACAACGCCTGGAGGTCCTGGCCGGTCGCGGCGGCGTCAACGACTGCGGCAACGCGCAGAACTGCGTCAAGGTCTGCCCCAAGAAAATCCCGCTGACCGAGAGCATCGCCGCGATCGGCCGGGCGGTAACGATCCACAAGATCAAGCAGTTCTTCGGCGCGTAAGGCGCGTGCGAGAGTGCAGAACCCTCTCCCCCGAGGGGAGGGGCAGGGGTGGGGTTGACTCCAAGTTGGTGCAGGCTTCCAGCCTGCACGGCATCCAGATTCGACCCCAGAATGGCTGGGTTGGAGTTGGCTCCCCATGCACAAGGTTCATTGATGATCCATATCATCAGTATGCAAACGCCCCGCACGCATCTCTTCTCCCTCGCCCTTCTCATCGCCCTGCCTGGCCTCGCCCCCAGCCCGGCCACGGCTGAGCCTGTAACCCCCACCGCCGCCGCACCCGCCGCGACGGGCTACAAACTCACCAAGGTCGTCGATGGGCTTGAGCACCCCTGGGCCATCGCCTGGCTCCCCGACGGCTCGGCACTCATCACCGAACGCGAAGGGCGCATCCGCCTGCTCAGCAAGGCCGGCACCCTCGCCCCCAACCCGCTCAAGGGGGTCCCAGAAGTCCTCTCCATCGGCCAGGGTGGCCTCCTGGACATTGCCCTGCACCCCAAGTTCGCGCAGAACCGCCTCGTCTACTTCACCCATTCAACAGGCACGGCCAAGGCCAACAACACACGCCTGGTCCGCGCCAAGCTCTCTCATGACGCCGCCACGCTCACCGACGTGCAGACGATCTTTGATGCCTCACCAAAAAAGTCCGGCCCCCTGCACTTCGGCTCACGCCTGGCCTTCATGCCCGACGGCACCCTCCTGATCACCGTCGGCGAAGGGTTCAACCGCCGCGACGACGCCCAGAGCACCGCCAGCAACCTCGGCAAGGTCCTCCGCCTGACCGACGACGGCAAGCCCGCGCCCGGCAACCCGTTCCTCAACGACGACAAGGCCAAGCCCGAGGTCTGGTCGTACGGCCACCGCAACCCCCAGGGCCTGACCATCGACACCGCAGGCCGCGTCTGGCAGACCGAGCACGGCCCCCTCGGCGGCGATGAACTCAACCTCATCGAAAAAGGCAAAAACTACGGCTGGCCCAAGGTAACCTTCGGCACCGAATACTCCGGCGCCAAAATCACCGACGACCGCACCCTCCCCGGCATGGAAGACGCCAAGGTCGTCTGGACACCCGTCCTGGCTGCCTCAGGCCTGGCCTTCTACTCCGGCGACAAGTTCCCCCAGTGGAAAGGGGACCTCTTTGCCGGCGGCCTCGTCAGCAAGCAGGTCCGCCGCATCGACCTCGACGACAACGGCAAGGTCCTCGGCCAGCAGACCATCAAACTCTCCCAGCGCGTCCGCGACGTCCGCAATGGGCCAGACGGGTACCTCTACATCCTCACCGATGAAGACAACGGCCAACTCATCCGCGTCGAGCCAGCCAGCGATGCGCCGCCGGCGGCGGGCAAGTAGCCCCGTCAGCGGGGTGCCTGCACCGGATGCACCGGCGCGTCCTGCTGCATCATCTTGGCCACATCACGCAGGGGCTTCGGGCTCGAACGGATCAGCCCCAGCCGGGGGAAGTCCAGGTCGATGATCGTCCAGAGCGTCGCGGCTATCAAGAACGTCAGTACCGCTGCGGGCATCCGCAGGCGGTTGTCCGATGCTTCGACACCAAGCCCGATGGCCGCGACGCTGGCAACGGCGCAGGCGATGAGCACGAACAACACCATCAGCGGGATGTGCCGGGTGATCGCCGCGTTGCGGGTGGCCAGCATATCGATCATCTCGTTGCACGCCGGGACGACCAGCACCGCGACCTGAGGCCGTTCCTTGACCCCCTCGGCAATCACCTCCCAGATGCCCCGGTTGATCGAGTCAAGCTCAGCGTTGATATCCCCCTCCAGCATCATCCCCTCGGTCTCGAACAAACGCAAGCGTGCGGCGGTGTAGTCCCTCAGGTCGGCGCGGAGGCGGTCGCGCCGCGCGTCGTCAAGCAGCCCCGCACGCAGGTAGAGCGTGCCGATCGTGTTCGCCTCGCGCGTGATGATGTCCTGACGCTCAACAAACCTCGACATCGCGCCGGCGAAACTAAAGCCCAACTGCAACCCCAGCAGCGTCAGGATCGCCCCCTGCACGATCCCCATCTGCGGGTTGGTCCCCAGTTTCCGGCTCAGGCGGCGCGCCAGCAGCTTCCCACCAACCCACGCCAGCGCCAGCAGACCCACAAGCCCCCCGGCCACCAGCAGCTCGATCGCCAGGACAAGCATGCGTCAGGATATCCTCTTGGCAATGGCGCCCCCCACACCCTCGCTCCCCCTCGCCCTGCTGAGCGTCCTTGCCGCCGCGTTCGGTGCAAGCACCCACGCATGGGCCCGCAGCGACGAACCACCCCAGCAGCAGGGCGCGTGCTGCGCAAAGCCAGGCCGGGCGGGCATGATCCTCAATAGCGCCGGCCCGCCGGGCATGGTCTGGATCCCCGGCGGCGAGTTCCGCATGGGCAGCACCGACCCGCTTGCACGCCCAGATGAAAGCCCCATCCACCGCGCACGCGTCGATGGCTTCTGGATGGACGCCACCGAAGTGACCAACGCCCAGTTCGCACTCTTCGTCAAAGCCACAGGCTACAAGACCGTCGCCGAACGCCCCGTCGATTGGGAAGAACTCAAAGAACAACTCCCCCCCGGCACACCTAGGCCCGACGACAAAATGCTCCTGCCCGGCTCGCTCGTCTTCACGCCACCCGATCACCCCGTTGATCCCCGCGGCTACGAACAGTGGTGGGCCTGGACCACCGGCGCCAACTGGCGCCACCCCGAAGGCCCCACCAGCACCATCGAGGGCAAGGACAACTACCCCGTCGTTCACGTCGCTTACGAAGACGCCCTCGCCTACTGCAACTGGGCTGGCAAACGCCTGCCGACAGAGGCCCAGTGGGAGTTTGCCGCTCGTGGTGGCCTCGACGGCAAGGTCAACGTCTGGGGGGATGAGCCGATCGACGCAAAGCGAGCCAACACCTGGCAGGGGCACTTTCCCGACAAGAACACCGCCCATGAAGGTGGCGACGGCTACGCACGCGCCGCCCCGGTCAAGAGTTTCCCACCCAACGGCTACGGCCTCTACGACATGGCCGGCAACGTGTGGGAGTGGTGCAGCGACCTCTACCGCCCCGACACCTACGCCCGGCAAGTCCTCACCGCCGGGGGCACGCCCGCCACCGCCGTGATCGACAACCCGACGGGGCCGAGCAAGTCCATGGACCCCCGCAACCCCAACTCACCCGAAAGCCGAGTGCACCGGGGCGGGTCGTTCCTTTGCAACGACTCCTACTGCGCCAGCTATCGCCCAAGCGCACGCATGGCCTGTCCAACCGACACAGGGCTGCAGCACCTCGGCTTTCGCACAGTGATGACGCAACAACAGTGGGATAAGGTGCGCAAGCAGAGTGGTGGTGCAACGGATGTCAAGATTGATGCAGCACAACCACCCTCGACTAGCAACCCGTAATCCCGATGACCGTTGTTTCTTGTACTGAACCACTCCCCCAAAGGGAGGGGCAGGGGTGGGGTTGACTACTTCGGAGTCACAGGTGATTCATACAAGGTAACCGCCCGCGTCGCTCCGCCGGCTAGCCGACCAGCGCACCCTCCCCCGTCAACCCAGGCCCGAACGCCAGCATCACCACCGGCCGGCGGTCGCCACGAAGTGCCCCTTGCTCCCGCTCTAGGCGCAGAATAAACAGCACCGTCGCCGACGACATATTCCCATGCTCGGCCAGCACGCCCCGGCTGGTCCGCACGCCCTCGGCCGGTATCCTCAGCCCGCGTTCCACCGCGTCGAGCACGCGCGGCCCACCCGGGTGCACCACCCACCGCACGTCCGCTGCCGTCGTCGCCGTCCCCAACTCCTGCCGAAGCCAGGGCCAGACCCACGCGCCAAGATGCTCTTCCAAAAGCGCCGGCACGCTCCGGTCCAGGCTCATCTCAAAGCCCTGGTTCCCGATCCGCCAACCCATCGCCCCCACGCTGTCGCCAAAGAGCATCGACGACGCCGACCTGATCTCCAGCGGCCAACGCGCCGCCGGTTGAACTTCACCGGGCGTGCCCCTGACGACCACCGCCGCGGCACCATCTGCAAACAGGGCGTTGGCCACGTGCTGGTCCACCCGGCTGGTACGCTGAAAGTGCAGCGTGCACAACTCAACGCAGACGGCCAGCACACACGCGCCGCCCCCAGCACCTTGCGCAACCCCGTGCGATTGCGCAAGCGCCGCCGCCGTGCGCACCGCGACGATCCCGCCGTGGCAACCCATGAACCCAAGGTTCAGCCGAACGACACCCGCGCCAAGCCCCAGCGCTCGCACCAGCTCGATATCCACACCCGGTGCTTCCAGACCCGTGCAACTGACGGTAACCAAATGCGTAACCGCCCCGGCCACAACCCCCGCCTCGGCCATCGCCGATCGTGCTGCCGAGAGCGCCAGCGCCCCCGCGTGCTGGCGGAACATCCGCATCCGTGCATCAGTGCTCGGCCAGGGCACTTCCCCCGTTTGCACACCCTCTGCCCCCACGCCCGCCGCGTTGGCACCGGCTGATGCCGGGTAGAACGCCTGGTCCGCTGGCTGGCTCTTCGCCGTCGTGCTGCCGAGCACAACACTCCCCCGCGCGGCAACGCCCGCGCGTGAATACAGCGAACCGATCAGCCCGCGCTGTTTGCCATCGCTCATCGTCGTATCCAAAGCCAGCCGCGCAGCCTGACCCTGCGTGATGCTGTGCGCAGGCGTCGCCAATCCGATCCCCACGATCTGCGCACCCGTGAACACGCTCACGCCAGGCCCCCTTGCGTGCCCGTCGCCACGTGCGCCCCGCGCCCAAACCCCGGCCCGCTTACCCACAGCGCCACGCGCTCGGCAAAGCCCCGCACCGCAGGGCTTCTGCCCACGGCCCACGCCACGACCCCCGCCAAGCCCGGCACGCGCAGCCCCGCCGAAACCGCCCGGCACAAACCCTGCTTCGCCCGCACATGCTCGGCGTGCCAACCCGACCACAACCCCGCCGCACCCTCAGCCGATTCACGCATCGCCAGCACCCCGGCCATCTCACCCCCGCACGCCGCCCACGTCATCCCCTCACCCGTAAACGGCTCGACATACCCCGCCGAGTCGCCCACCACCAGCAGCCCGGGCAGCGCGATGCACGATCGCCGGCGAGTCAGCAGCGCGGTGCCCCCAAACTTCTCAGGCATCGCCCCATCAACGCACAACCCCGCCCCACGCAGCATCCCCTCGACCACACCCACAGGCCCACCCCCAACCTTGACCACCCCTGGGTCCAACGCCCCGGCGATATCCACGCCCCCATCGCGCAGCCGAACCAGCCCCACATACCCGCCCCTGCCCGCGCACAGCACTACACGCCCAACCGGCAAGGCATCACGCCCAGTTCCGTCGCGCACGCACCCCCACCGCGCCGTCGCGCCAACCCCCATCCGTGCCGCGGACGCCACGCGCACGCCCATCCCTGCCACGGCGTCCAGCGACCGCCCGCTCAACCCGTCGGCCACGATCACCACACCCGCCCGCACCGACCGCTCGCCCATCGGCGTGCGCAGCGAGACGAGCCAGCCGTTGATGCCGCGCTGCGGTGCCAACCTTGCCGAGCAACTCGGCACAAACTCAACCCCCGCCTCGACTGCCCGCGCAACGAGCAGCCCATCAAGCTCCTTGCGGCCGACCACCACCCCGCCACCCGCACGCCCGGCCAGCGGCAGCACAGCCGAGCGTGCCCCGCACCGCACCTCGGCAGATTCCAGCACATACCCCATCTCCAGCAGCCTCGTCCGCTCGATGCCCACGCCCCCAAGTGCAGCAACACCACGCCCACCCAGGCAGCACCCGCAAACCTTCTCGCGTGGCCACGCCGACCGCTCGACAAGCATCACGCGACCACCACCCGACCCACACCCCGCACGCGCAGCCGAGAGTGCCGCCGTCGCCCCGGCCACGCCCGCGCCGATGACCAGAACGTCAACATATCCCTCGCGCTGGGCGTTCACGTCCGCACCCCTTGCCCAGCCCACACCAGCAGCAACCTGGCTGGCCACACACCCCGCACTGTCGCACCACCAAGCCCCGCCCGCGCTGCCAGCGCCGCCAGCTCATCACCACACCACGCCGACCGCACAGACTTGACGGCATCAACATGCACCACACGCGACTGCGTAACAACCCGGCTCACCGCCGCCGCCAGCGCCAGCCCCACCCTCGACCGCCCAAGGTCGCTGACAACAACACCCACCCGCGACACACGCCGCATCTCTGCCAAAACCCGCACCACACCCGCCTCATCAAGATGGTGTAAGAACAGCGAGCATACGGCAACGTCCACGCCACCATCCTCCACCGGCAAACCCGCTGCGAGCACGTCTGCGAGCACCCACTCGGCCGTGATCCCTAGCCGCTCGCCGTTCTGCCTGGCTATGCCAAGCGCCGTCGCGCTGACATCTACGCCCACCAGCCGGCCAGTGCCCGTCCCGAAACCCGCTCGGCCAAGTGCCAGCAGCAGATCACCCCCACCCGTCGCCACGTCCAGCAGACGCGCCCGCGCATGCTCGACGCCCGCACCACGCAACATCGGCACCAACGCTCCCCGCACAGGCCCCGCCGCGTTGCTCAGCGTGTTCAGCCGTCGCAACCCCATCAGCGCACGGCCATGTTCCGCCGGGTCCAGGCCTGGGTCATCCATCAACTCAGCGGTGAGGATTCGCTGCCGCATGGCCACGCACGAAGTCTACGCCCAGCACGCGTATCACCACGCTCGGCGTGGTGCTCCGACTCCCCACGCCGAGCGTGGTGGTACCCAGAGCACCCAATCCATCACCCAAACAGCATCCACAGCACAAACGCCAGCACAAGCAGCACCCCAAAGACCAACAGGCACGCCGCGAGCACGGTCGCCAGCGTCGAGCGCGTCTTGACCATCGGCACCCGCTCGCCGGCGTGCGGGTGCTTCTGCTTGTGCTTGTGTTTCTCGTGATGTGCGGTCATGCCAGAGTGTACCGCCCGCCCGGCAAAGGCGTCAAACCATATAAACCGCCCCCCGCCCTGCAAAAGTCCCCCATCTTCAGCTACTTCGCCAGCACCCTCGGCACCCCCGGCATCGCAAACCGCTCCGCCAACGCACGCACGTCCTCTCGCACCTGCGCCGCCGTCGCCGAGTCCCCCCCGCTCGTCAACACGCGGTCAATCAAACCCGCGATGACCCCCATC
>VYKU01000142.1_pt1 | contig 19475 bp, 16 predicted proteins | sample 5114491 | NCBI WGS metagenome assembly VYKU01 (sample SAMN12291796, study PRJNA351875) | freshwater metagenome | isolation source: freshwater lake | place: USA: Michigan, Gull Lake | collected 2011-07-05 | reverse complement strand
CCTCGGCCAACCGCCCCCCCCCCGCCGCCAACGGCACACCCAAAAACGCCCGCACACGCCCGTCGGCCTCCTCTACCTCCTCCAGCGTCAACATCGGCACCGCCAGCACCCTCCACCCCCGTGCCGAGGCCAGGGCCGATAATCGCTCGGGCACCCCCCCCGCCCCGGCTTGCAGCAGCACATGCGTCGGGGCCGAGGCGATCAGGGCCTCATAGTCAATCCCGCTCTGGTCCCCCACCGCCGGCAGGTGCGCATCGCTCCAGACGTCAAAGGCATGCCGGGCGACGATCCGATCCCCCAGCCCCATCTCACGCACCATCGCCGAGAGCCCCGGCGCGAGCGCCGCCACGCGCAGGCCACCAGTGCCCTGCCCACCCGCCGGTGTCTCCCCCCGGCACCCTGCCAGCAGACCGCCGAGCAGCGCACACAACACCAGCACGCACGCACACCCGCGCCACCGATTCATACACCCATCCCCTCGCGCACGGCCTTGGCCAGCCCCAGCAGCGCACCGCGCGAGTGCAAAGGCCAAGGCCACGTCCGGTCCCGCAGCAAACCCTCCCGCGCATACGCCCCCGAGAGCGCTTCGGCACGGGCCTTGATCGCCCCCAACTCCCCGGCACTCCCAGCAACAACCCCGTCGAGCAAGCCGTGCATCTGCCGGTACAGCCGGGCGCGCTCCCCGGCGTCGTTGCTGACGCGGATCTCCCCGACCAGGGCCTCCTTCTGAGCCTGCGCCGACGCGTTGCCTAACAAGGCCGGCGTATGCCGAGCGCTGTGGATGAGCCTGCGCGCTTGGCGCACGTCCTCCAGCGACGCCGTCGGCGGCGTGCCCAGGTCCAACAACAGCGTCGCCGAGGCCACCACGCTGGGCACCAAGGTGATCCCCAGCCACCCCTGCACCCAATCCTCGGCCACCCGGTCGTACCCGGCCTCATCGCCGGCCGTGCCAAGGGTCGTTGCCCCCCCCCCGGTGCCGTGGATGAACAGATCGCAGGCGAAAGCGCGCAAAAACGCGGTCATCAGCAGCGCGCGGGGCGCGAGTTGCTCCGGCGGGATTCCCGCCAATGTGTGGGCATAGACCCGCTGGCGGGGCATCGGGGCCGATCCACCCCCATTACCCCCGGCCAGCCCGGGCGGCAAGCGCCACAAGGGCAGCTCATACCGCTTGCGGGATTCATCCATCCCCAGCGGGGCGACGCCAAAGACTGCGTGCTTGCGCACGGCCTGGTTGTACGCCCCCACACACGCGCCCGGGTCGGCCAGCATCCGCCCGATCCAAGATTGCATTGCCACTGTGTCGCACAACTTCGAGGCGAACAAGAATGTCGGGCCAACCGCAGGAGCTGGCAGCAAGGAGGTCGCTAGCGCGATGCTCGCCTGCCCAACCTGCGCACCCGCAGACCCGGCACCTGTGTGCAGGCGCAAACAGTCGTCGATCGCACGCAACCCGCGCCCGGCGTCTGGTGTGGCGGCATCCGTGGGCAGGGGCTGCGGGGTGAAGGTGGGCAACGATGCCAGGGCGCAGTCGGCACGCTGGTCCGCAGCGAGCTTGGCCGGGGCGCTCTGCCAGAGGCCGCGTGTAATCGACCCATCGCCGGCACGGGCGGGGTACGCAACCTGCGAAAACGCATTGGAATCCTGGTCCACCACCACCCACCCGGCGTGGGCATCCACCCGCCTAGCCAGCGCGTCCAGAGCAAAGAACTTGGCCAAGATTCCCGCGTGCCACCACGACGCCTGGTGCCCGCTCATGACTACCGTCCGGTCTGCTGGTAGATTCAACTGAAGACGAAGAAGGGCTCGCTCGGCGTCTATGGGGTTGCCCGGGCGTGCCAGCATGGGCCACCAAGGCCGCTGGGGCAGCAAAATGACGCTTGGTGCGGACACGGTGGCAGCGTAGTGCGCTGCACCCGGGAGTGCGGGTGAGAGCGGGGTCTGCACTTGGAGATCGTCCTGAGCCGTGTTGTTGTTCATGCCCGCGGCTATCGACCGAATCCCCTATCCCTGCGCGCCTTCCCTCCTCTAGCTCGGACCTGGCTATCCCGTCTTTGGGTACCCCGGACCATTGGGCCGGGCCTCCAACCTTTCCCCAACTCAACCTACCTCATCACCTCCGGCTCTCCCAGTGGTGCGGTTTGCCCTTTGTTCCGCAAGGCCTGGGCCGTTTGCGTCGATATTCTCGGGCATGGCCATGCGCAAACCAATCGTCGGCATCGATCTGGGCGGGACGAACATGCAGATCGGCGTCGTCAGCCCGCAGATGAAGATCATCGGGCGGGAGAAGTCCAAGACGCGTCCCAAGCAGGGCGCGCGGGCGGTGATTGACAGGCTGGCCGAGGACGTGCGGAGCGCGTGCGCGCAGGCGAAGATACCCGTCGACAAACTCGGTGCGATCGGCATCGGCGCGCCGGGGGCGATCGACCCGCTCACCGGCACCGTCCTGCAAGCGCCCAACCTGCGCTGGAGCAAGGTCCCCCTGGCCAAGATGCTCAGCCAGCGTTTGGGGGTCAAAAAAGTGGTCGTTACCAACGACGTCCGTGCCGCGGCCATCGGCGAGCACGCCCTTGGCGCGGGCAAGGGGGCCAGCGACCTGCTGTGCGTCTGGATCGGGACGGGGATCGGGGGGGGGTTGATTCTGAACAACCAGATTTATGCCGGTCATTTCAACGCCGCGGGCGAGATCGGGCACATGACCCTCCTGCCCGGCTCTCCCCCGGGCTCGCGGACGCTCGAGCACAACTGCTCGCGCACCGCGATCGTCGACCGGCTCATCCGCCTCGTCCGCGCACACCACCCCTCCATGATCCCCGACATGCTCGACGGCGAAGCGATGGACATCGACACTGTCAAAGCCAAGATCGTCTCGACCGCATACGCCAAGGGGGACGAACTAACCCGCCAAGTCGTCGACGACGCCGCCCGCTTCCTGGGTATCGCCATCGCCAACCTCTCCAGCGCGCTGAGCCTGCAACGGGTGGTGCTCGGCGGCGGACTGTCCGAAGCAATGGGCGACACACTCGTCCGGCTCGTGCGGGCGAGCTTTATCGAGCACGTCTACCCGCACGTGAACCGAAAGTGCGAGATCGTCAAGACCAAACTGGAGGCGGACGCCGGTGTGTTTGGGGCGGCGATCTTGGCGGGATCGCGCTAAGAGAGGTTCAAGCCGGGCATGCTGGTCATCGAGCACAACATGGCGGGCCATCCGTTGGCAGTAGGAAAACACATGGCGACGAGGCCCACGGCACTTTCAATCTTGTTGGCGGTGCACCGGCTGCACACTCGGGCGGGCTAGCAGGGCGTGTTGGAGCGGTAGAACCGGCATTGAGCCGTGCATCTAGGGGGCGTGTGCCCTGCGGGGACTCAGGCGACAGCATACCCTGCCCATCATGTCACTCTTGAGAAACGTTCGGGTCGCGGTTCGCAATCGGATGCCTATTTACCGCAGGGTCGACGAGGCTTGCGAACAGCTCTTGCTGACGCGCCAGCGACTGGCGGCCGTAGAAGCGCGATTGGCCCTTGGGGAGCTTGGGCGCAAGCCGCGCTACCCGGTGGAGTTCCGTTCGCAGTTTGGCGAGGACCTGTGGATCTGGGACATTCTCGGCGGGCAGACCGAGGGGTTCTTCATTGAACTTGGTGCCTTCGACGGCTATCACTATTCGGTTTCATACGGCCTGGAGTCGATCGGGTGGAACGGGCTGCTGATCGAGGCCCTCCCAGGGCCTTACGCAGCGTGTGCACAGCGGCGCAAGCACAGCCGAGTGGTCAATGCCGCCCTGGGCAAGCGGGGCTCGACAGGCACGGTGAAGTTCGTCAACGTGCAGGACCAGTACGGCGGGATGCTGTCGTACAAGGATGCCGACAGCCAGCACGCCCGGGAGGTCAAGGACATCAAAAAGGTAACGATCGAGGCCAAACTGACCTGGATGGACGAACTACTCAAGGAACACCAAGGTCCGATCGATGCGGTCTCGATCGACGTCGAAGGGGCGGAGCTGGACGTGCTCGATGGGTTCGATCTGGAGAAGTATCGCCCGCGCGTCATGTTGCTGGAAGACAACGCCATGGGCAAGGACCCCGCGCTGGCCAACTACATGGCCAGCAAGCCGTACGTCTTCGCGGGCTGGCTGGCGGTCAACCGGCTGTACGTGCGGAAGGATGAGGCAGCGCTCTTGGAGCGGCTGAAGAGGTACTGACCGGCACAACGGCTCGTGCGGGTAAGCCTCATCGAGCACGTCTAACCGAACGTAAACCGAAAGTGCGAGATCGTCAAGACCAAGCCGAGGTTGATGCGGGGGTGTTCGGGGTAGCGATGTTGTCGGGGTGTAGGTAGATAACCCGATAGATATCCTGTTTTTTGCCCTGAATTGTATACAGACATGGGTAGAATTGGACAAGTTCTGTCGAAGAACTCAAAAAACGATAGAACCTATCTGAATTGTGTCGCTACTGTAGTAAACCATGTCCCCGGATTCCTTTGGTCCCAATAGTCCTGGCCAGCTGGTGCCTGTCGTGTTTGCCGAGGAGGCCTCCAGGGATGGCTTGCCGCGCCAGCAGGCGCTGGAGGGTTTTGGTTTTTTGCCTGACCTGCTTCCACCCAAGGGGTTGGACGACGGCCGGGTGATTGGACAACTGGGGGGCGCGTTGCTGGAGGCGGGTCAGGCGTTGGGGGCGCTAGAGGCTCGGCTCAAGTCGTTGCCGAACCCGATGGTTCTGCTCGGGGCGTTGCGCAAGCGTGAGATTCAGCGGTCATCGCAGATTGAAGAAACGATCGCGACGATCGAGGAGCTTAACCTAGCCGAGGCTGGTGAGAAGCCTAACCGTGCGGAGGTTCAGCGGGTGTTGAACAACTTGTCTGCCCTGCGAGTGGGGTTGGGCAGTGAAGTTCCATTGGGGAGTTTCTTTGTCCGCAAGTTGCACGAGGTGCTGATGGCCGGGGAAGAGAAGGCCCTGCCTGGGGAGTACCGGCCTGGGCAGGTGTATCTTGGGCGTCCAGGTGGTGGTGGGTTTGTTGATGCGCGGTTTGTGCCCCCCCCCGCCGAGCGTGTGGTTGAGTTGATGGATAACCTGGGTCGGTCGATGGGGAGGCAGGTGGGGCGTTCGGTGCCGTGGCTTGTGGATTTGGCGGTGGTGCACTACCAGTTTGAGGCGATCCACCCGTTTAAGGACGGGAACGGGCGTATGGGGCGTCTGCTGGTGAACCTGCTGCCGGCGCGTCGGGGTGATGTGGGGCTGCCGATCGTGAACATTTCAGAGTACCTGGCCGATCGTCGGCGTGAGTATTACGACGCGCTGTTGGGTGTGAGCACGCGTGGGGACTGGGGTGGTTGGATCGGTTTCTTCCTTCGTGGCGTGGCGGCGCAGGCCTTGGCGGACAACGCACGGGCGGAGTATCTGCTGCGGCTGCGTGAATCGTATTATGCACGCTTTGGGGTAGGGGCCAGCGTGCTGACGCACGGGATCATCGATGAGCTCTTTGACCGCCCGGTCTTTAGGCCCGCTGTGCTGGCGGCGAAGATGGGGGTGCAGTTGCAACGGCTGATGCGGCACGTCCGTGCGCTTGAAGATGCCGGGATCATCCGTGAGCGGAGCGGGAGGATGACGCACCAACTCTTTGTTGCCGAGGAACTCATGCGGGCGACGGAGTGGCCGCTGGACCGTCTGCCTCCGGTCGCTGCGTCGGGGCTTTGAGCCTGGGTTTGGGTGGGGGCACCTACGCTTGCCGCGCAGGGAGGGTACATGTTCCAGCGGACGATCGCGTTGATGAACCAGAAGGGTGGCGTCGGCAAGACGACGACGGCTGTGAACCTGGCCGCGGGCGTGGCGGCGCTGGGCCGGCGTGTGCTGCTGGTGGACATGGACCCGCAGGGGCACGCCAGCTTGCACCTGGGGCACGAGCAGGGCCAGGGGCAAGGGAGTGTCTACGACGTGCTGATGGACCCTGGCACGCCCATCGGGCGGGTGGCGCGTGTGGTGCGCCCGAACCTGACGCTGTTGCCCGGCGAGACGGACATGGCCGGGGTCGAGAGCGACCTTGCGGGCGCGCCCGATCGGCTGACGCGGTTGCGCTCGGCATTGCAGTCGGCGCGTGAGCAGTTTGACTTTGTCCTCATCGACTGCCCGCCGTCGCTGGGGTTGCTGACGCTCAACGCGCTGGCTGCGGTGCGGGAGGTGCTCATCCCGATGCAGGCGCACTTCCTGGCCTTGCAGGGGCTGGGCAAACTCCTGGAGACCGTCGGGCTGGTCAACCAGTCTATTAATAAGGAGTTGGGTGTTTCGGGTGTGGTGCTGTGTGCGCACGATGGGGTTACGAGTCATGCGCGCGAGGTGGTCGCGGACATCGAGCAGTTCTTTGCCAGCGCGCGGGGCGGGGATGGAGCGTGCCGGTTTGCGCGGGTCTATCGCCCGGCCGTTCGGCGGAACATCAAACTGGCCGAGTGCCCGAGCTTTGGCAAGCACATCTTTGAGTATGCGCCGTGGTGCCCGGGTGCGATGGACTATCGTGCGCTGGCCGAGGTGCTCGTGGCCGAGCAGGACATGCTGCGCGCGGGCAAGGGCCTGGGCGAAGTCGTGAGCGTCGCGGGCAGGGCGGGGGCGTTGTTGTGAGCGTGATTGCGCGTGCAACGGTGGTGGTGGGGATGGAGGTGCACATCGAGCTTGCCTGCCGAACGAAGGTCTTTTCGCGTGCGCTCAGCCCGGCAGGCTTTGGGCATGCGGAGGGTGGGGCCAACGAGTGCATCGATGCGCTGGTGCTGGGGCTGCCCGGATCGCTGCCGGTGTTGAATGCTGAGGCGGTGCGGATGAGTATTGCGGTGGGGTTGGCTCTCAACTGCGCGATCGCGCCGCTGACGCGTTGGGACCGCAAGGGTTATTTTTACCCGGACATGCCCAAGGGGTACCAGATCAGCCAGTACGACGTGCCGTTGTGCTCGGATGGATTTATGGATGTGCCCGCGCCGGTGCTGGGCGGTGGTGATGCCGGGCCGATCGCAGTTGACGAGGGGGCCGAGCCGGTGCGTGTGGGGATCATCCGCGCGCACCTGGAGGAGGACGCCGGCAAGTTGCTGCACGAGGCTCCGGGCGGTGGCGCGATCGGGCACTCGATCGTGGACCTCAACCGCGCGGGCACGGCACTGCTGGAAGTAGTAACCAAGCCAGACTTTCGGTCGGCGCAGAGCGTGGTGCTGTTTTGTCAGCAGTTGCGTGGCATCTGCATGGCGCTGGGGGTTACGCGTGGGGTGATGCAGCGTGGGCACATGCGCTTTGAGCCGAATATCAACTGCGAGTTGACGTTGGATGACGGGCGTGTAGTCAAGACCCCGATTGTGGAGGTCAAGAACCTCAACTCGTTCAAGGCGGTGCGCGGGGCGATCGAGTTTGAGGCCCGCCAGCAGCCTGCGCGGTGGCTGGCCGACGGGCGTGAGATGGGCGCGGGGACCAAGCAGACGCGTGGCTGGGACGATCGGCGTGGGGCGACGTTCGTCCAGCGGCAGAAGGAGGACGCGCACGACTATCGCTACTTCCCCGACCCGGACTTGTTGCCGGTGGTGGTCAGCGAGGAACTGGTGCAGTCAGTGCGCCGCTCGCTGCCGGAGTTGCCGGTGCAGCGGAGGCAACGCTACCGCGAGGCGTTTGGCCTTGGCCCCAAGGAGGCCTCGGCCCTCTCGGCGGATGTCCACGCGGGTGCCTATCTCGATGCCGTGGTTGAACATGCCGTCGCGCACGGCGTGCCGGCGCAGCGTGCCGGGAAGGCCGGCGCGAACCTGATACTCAACACCCTCTTCCGCATCGCACCGGAGGATGTGCCCGTGAGCGAACTGGGGATTACGCCTTCGGCACTGGCGGGCGTCGTCGTGCTGCGCAACAAGGGTGATATATCAGCGCAGAGCGCCGATGATCTGCTCGTCAAGGTGCGCGAGGGTGGAGGCGCGACGGCGACGGGTGAACAGGTGGCCCAGCTCGCCAAGGGGCTGGGGATGATCCGCGTGCGGGATGCCAGCGCGATGCAGGAGTGGGTGGAGCAGGCAATCGCCCGGAACCCGCAGGCCGCAGCGGACGTGCGGGCGGGCAAAGACCCGGCGATCGGGCGGCTCGTTGGCGCGGCGATGAAACTCGCCGGGGGCCAGGCCGACGCGGCGGAACTGCGGTCGATGATCCAGACGAAACTGCGCGGGTGATAGAAAACAAAGAGGTTCGCGGAGGGGGCAGAGGTAGGTGGAGGGACGCGGAGCAGATGTGGTGTGTGTCGTGTGTGCGTTTGGAGGTGCGGAGCCTGGGCGCTGGACCAGCACTCGGCCCTAACCTCCAGCCTCTAGCCCTAGCCCCTTGCCCTTCCCTCCCCTTCCCTTAGCACCCGGCAAAGAAGCGGTTCAAGAAGACGATGATGTCGTCGGCGGAGAACTGCCCATCCGGCGTTGTGCTCTGGCCTGGGCCTGCGACGTCTGCCTGCGCGTCGCTGGCGAAGAACCAGTTGAGGAAGACGATGATGTCGTCAGCCGTGAGTGTGTTGTCGGGGCCGATGGACTGGCCCGGGCCGGCCACATCGCTGAGGCCGCAGGCCTGTGTGCGGATGGTGCGGTAGGCCCAGATGTTGTTGTTGGGGCCAGCGACGACGAGCGTGCCGTCTGTGCCGAGGGCGGGGCCCCCCTGGTTGAGGTTGTCGCCTGTTGAGACGACCCACCGTTCTGTCAAGTCAGCGTTGAAGGAATAGATCTTGCCGGACGGGAAGAACGAGCCGCCCCCGGCACCGTTGGAGACGTAGAGCACCCCGCGCTGGTCGATGGCCATGTGTATCTGCATGTACCCGGCCTCGATGATGGTCGTCGATTCGTTGACCACAAGCCCCGTCGCGGGGTTGATGCGTTGCAGCCGGCCGGTGGATTCGAACGGCGGCGTACCCGTCCAGGACATGGAGTAGATCGAGCCGTCGGGCCCGACGCCCCAGCGAGCGGCGGCCCCACCGCCGTGGGCCGGTGTGCGCCAGTTCTCCACGATCTCGGTGCCCGTGTCGGTGAAACTATACAGGAAGTCGAACCTGTCGTCGTTGTTCTGCGCCCGCGTGACGTAGATGCGCCCGTCCAGGCCGACGAATGGGGCGTTCTCAAGGTTCCCGCCAACCATCGCGGGGCCTTGGTACTCAAACGCCCCGGTCGTGAGGTTGAAACGCTTGAGGTAGTGTTTGCCTCCGATGAGGTCGACGACGTACACGGCGTTGCCGAAGATCGCCGCACCGGCATACTCCCAGACGTTCGCCCTACGCGGCGTGCGCCACAGGCGTGCGCCCGTCAGCGCGTCGTAACGGTCGAGGTATTGCGGCGAGGCGATCACAGGGTCCCCGTTGGGTGCAAAGACCGCGCCGATGTACGTGCTCGAGGCGATCTCAGAGCGAGCGGGCGAAGCCCCGGCGGTGTTCCAGAGGATCGCGCCCGTCGCGGCGTCGAGGCAGTAGAGCGGGGCGTTGACGCTCCCGCCGTTGCCCGAGCGCGAGGCGAAGATGCGCCCGTTGCTGACGCCAGCGATCCACGTCGTCCAGTCCCCAGGCTCATACGGGATGTGTGCACGCCAGAGCTCTGCGCCCGTGTCCAGGTTCAGCGCGATGATCGGGGCATCGGTCGGGTCGGGAATGAGCGGGTCAAGGTTGGACGGGAACTCGTTCTGCCGAACGAGGAAGACCCGCCGACCCTCGATGAACGGCTGCCAGGGGATCCAGGAAAACTCACCACCCTCCCAAAGCACGTCGGGCGCGTCAGGTCCGACGACAGAGACCAGCCCGTTGGACTGTGCATTGCCGCCGACGCTCGTCCAGCTCTGAGGCTGGGCCTTGGCGAGGCTGGAGGAAAGAAACGCTGCGGTGACTGCGGCAAGACAACACGCGGGCTTCATCATGGGCAAACTCCAAGAAGGTTGGTTGGTATCCCGGCTCACTCCCAAGCGAGGGTGCACCCTCGCCTCTGTTAATGATTTAAGATAACCCACAATTTTACGACTTGCCAACACTTTTGGAAGTTTTTTTAGAAAAACGTGCTATACTCTAACCGCGGGTCGCCCTGTGGTTTGCAGGCGCGACCTCGGCAAAGGAGCAGCGTTGGCAACAGGAAGAATCCAACCCAGAACAGACCTTCTAAAAACCGACCACTACGCCCGGGGCTCCACCCCGGGGCCGGGTACGCAAGGCTTTTCCGAGGCCGTTGGGGAGGTGGCTAGGGGGCTGAGCTTGGCAGTTGGCGCGCTGTTGGCGAGCGTTCCCGGGCCGTGCCGGACGGGTGCGGAGTTGGCGGCGACATGGGGGATCGATGTCAACCTGGCCTGGAAACTGCTCAAAATCGCAGGCACCGCGCCGGGAACGGACGCTTTATCCGCCCTGCGGCGGGTGCCCGGGCGGGGCGCGGTGCGCATTGTGCTGCGGGCGGCCGATCGGCTTGGGGTCGACGCGGGCGTCATGGCACAGGCTCAGGAAGCCTTCGAGGCCTACGCCCGGCTGATGGAGCAGCACGCCGGGACACGCTCGGCCCTTGACTCGCTGCTCATCCACGCCGGCGCGGGCACGCCGGGGGGAGACTTGGCAGCACGCCGGTCGGCCTTTCGGGCTAATGCCGCGACCGTCGGGGTGCAGGCAGAGGTCCAGGTAACCTGCTATCTCTTCTGGCCCGAGCAGACCAAAGAGGGGCAGGGCACCTCAGCCGCCGGGGTCTTGCGGGGCTTTGGGGGCTTCAGCCGGCTGCGGGGGGATGTCGCCTGGATCATCGGCCGCGGCAGACGATCGGACACGCAAGGGCAGAGCTACGGCCAGCCCACCCCGGTCCCCATCGACCCCGACACGGCAGAGCAGTTCGGGGGCGTCCCGCTGGTGCGGGCGCTGACGGCAGGGGAACTGCCCAAGGTCAGCCGGTCGTACCTCCCCGACGGCACGGCTATCGACCGCCTCCTGAGCGGACCCGTCGGGCGCGGCTCGGCGTTGACCTTTTTCATGGCCGAGACGATCCGCCCAGGGCTGGCCGATCGCAACGACCCGGACAACCAGGTGTTGCGCCTGGCCGGCTCGGCACACACACCCAGCGAGATGCTGGTCATGGACGTGCTCTTCCACCGCGCTTTGCCCCCGATGGGCAAGATGCTCGGCGGGCTTGCCTCCGAGCTCGGGGGGGTCAGCGTCGCCTTCACCCCCGATGCGCAGCGCGTGATGCTGCACGGGGCCGGGCCGCTCGAAGAGCACGGCATGGGGGTGCAGACGCTGCACATCCAAGGCCTGCCACGCTACCCGCAACTCCTGGGCGAACTGTGCGCCCGGCTGGGCGTGCGTGCCGAGGACTTTGCGGCCTACCGCCTCAAGGTCGCCTATCCACCCATCCCGTGCGCCCTGCTGCTCGAACGCACCATGAACCCAGGCTGAACCCTCGACGCTTTCCTAGCACCCCGCAAAGAAGCGGTTGAGGAAGACGATGATGTCGTCGGCCGTGAGTTCGCCGTCGATGGCGGTGGTGTTCTGGCCTGGGCCTGAGACGTCGCTGGTGAGGTCGCCGGCGAAGAAGCGGTTGAGGAAGACGATGATGTCGTCGGCGGTGAGTTCGCCGTCGATGGCGGTGGTGTTTTGGCCTGGGCCTGAGACGTTGCTGGGGTTGGGGCAGGGGTTGGGTGGGGGGAGGGTTGCGACAAACGCGCTGTCGATGAGGCCGTCAATAACTGCCTCACCGACGATGAAGGTGCCATCGCCGGAGATGCCCGAGGCTGAGACCAGGAGGACGCCGGCGGGAACGAAGCCCCCGGCGGCAACGATCGCGTCGGCCAGCGAGTTGACGGTGTTGCCATCCCAGAACACCGCTTCGCTCGTTGCGCCGAGGATCGACTCGCCGACGATGCGCGAACCGTTGGCGTTGACGGCATATGCGATGGCCCTGGTGCTGCCCGGGCGCAGGGCAAGTGCGGCTGGTGCCCAAGCGGTCGGGCCGCCGGTCCATTTAACGGCGGGGAAGCCCGCCGGGTCTGTGCCCCACCCGACGATGGTGCTCCCGTCGTTAGAGACGCCATAGACCTCGCCGAGGTCCGTCCCGCCTGGGAGATCGGGGAGGATCGCCGAGGGACCGGCACCGCCGTTGACGTTGACCCACGCGGCGGGGTTGCTCGGCGAGGTGCCCCGGCGGAGGAAGCCGGCGATGATCGAGCCGTTGCCCGAGATGCCGCGTGCGAACGCGCCGGTAACGGTTACGCCCGTGGGCATGGCGATCGTCAGCGGGGCGATGCTGGCCGGGAGGGTGCCGGGGGTGTGTTCCCAGCGAGCGGGTGTTGCTACGCCTAAAGGGGTAACAAACCCGACGATGCGTGTGCCGAGGTCGTCGATGGCAAAGCCGTTGGACTGGAGGACCGCGCCACCTGGGAGGTCGGCCAGTGTGATGTTGTCCCCCGTGGCGCGGACGTGCAAGACGCCCTGGTTGTTGAGGATGCTGGTGCCGCGTGCGCCGACAAGGAGCGAGCCGTCGGCGTTCGCGGCGTTGAGGGCGGTGCTGATCGTGCCGCCGATCTCGCTGAAGGCCCCGCCGAGGCTGTCGTCGAGATAGACCGGCCCGCCGTTGACGTTGTTGCCGCTGGTCGATTGCCCGACAAGCACGCCGGCGTCCTTGCTGATGCCGTTGAGGTCCATGAACTGGCCTAAGGCATCGCCGCCCAGTGGGGTGTAGAGCGTGATCCCGGGCACGCCTGCGCTCGCGCCCACGGCCAACCCGGCAACCGACACAAGCGACGCGATCAAGAGACGGTTCATTCGAGGCTCCAGAGTAAGTAAAACTGTGAACTACTGAAAAAAATCGACACCCACATACGACCACGGCATCTTGGCGTTGCCGCCCACGACCAGCACCCCGCCAGCGGGCGCCAGGGCAATGGTCAGCAGTGATAAGTTGCACACACAGCCAGATCAGCACAGCCGAGGCCATTGATGCCGGCCACTGCAAACCATTACGTATATAGATACCCCACAGAGGCAGGCTCTGCCAGTATTCGTGCGATATTGCCAAGGAATCGGCAAAGTTCCTATCTGCTGAGTCAGCGTGATGGGTGGCAAACCCACACACCAGCCGGGCGTTGTATGGGTGCTCTTCTCTGAAGATGATCACCGGCGGCTGCGTGTCCGAAGCGGCAACACCACACCCTCAACTCCTCACTGGAGGCGATGTGTAGATCGGCTCTCCGAGCCGATCGGGTATCCCGGATCTCCGAGCCGGGCGCATTTGTCTTTGTGTGATGATTCCCTGTGCCAACCCCACCCCTGCCCCTCCCCTCGGGGGAGGGGTTCCTATTGAAAACAATCAGCAATCAGTGTCGTGTCCGCGTTCGCGCGTCTGCGTGGCGTGCATCTACACTCGTGCGCGTGTGAACGAGTCTTTGCTGCACAAGGTTGCCGCTGGCGACGCTGGGGCCGTCAAGGAGTTGACCAGGCGGTATGCCGGGCTGGTCTATGCATTGGCCCGGCGGATGTGCTTGAGCCAGAATGAGGTCGAGGACGCCGTGCAGGACATCTTCATCGCACTCTGGCAGAGCGCGGCACGCTACAACCCCGCGATCGCGGGGGAGGACACGTTCGTGGCGATGGTCGCACGCCGACGGCTGATCGACCGCCGACGCAAGTCTGTGCGCAGGCGCATCGAGCAGGGGACCGAAGACTTTTCGTTCATGACCAGCGACGAGACCCTAGCCAGCGCGCCCGGCGCGGGGGCGGAACTCTCCGAAGACGCCCGCATGGCCGCAGCCATGCTGCAAACACTCCGTCCTGAGCAGCAGCAGGTGCTGCGCTTGGCGGTGGGGCAGGGGTACAGCCACGAGCAGATCAGCGGGTTATTGGACTTGCCGCTGGGGACGGTCAAGACGCACGTCCGGCGGGGGTTGATATCGTTGCGTTCGGCACTACAAAAACACCGCTCCGGGGCGAATCCAAACCGGGATTCGGGCGAAGGAACAGAAGATCGGCAAGCGTGATGGACAACACCCCCAGGTATATCCCGAACGACGACCTCCCGTTGACCCGGCTGGACGAGCTTTTGGCCGATCGGGCTGTGGGATCGTTGACGCAGGCGGAGGCCGCGGAACTTCGGCAACTGCTCAACCGCGCGGGGAAGTCGGAGGACAACTCATTGGAGATCGCCGCGGCTGCATTTGACCGCGCGTTGGAGCCAGCCCGGGGTGTGGTGATTCCTGATGACCTCATCGAGCGGATCGAGCGTGAAGGCTCGGCGTGGTGCGCGGGCGTGGCCAGCGCGCGCGAGAACGTGCTGGCCCGGCTGGGCAGCAGCGGCAGCAGGCTCCTCGACAGCCGGGCCGTGCGCACGCCGATGGTCATGGGCCATCGCTACCTGCGTGAGTGGTCTGGCTGGATAGCCACGGCGGCGTGCCTGGTTTTCGGCGCGTTCATGTTCGCAGGTCGTTTCAACGCACCAGCGCCGACGGGCAACGACGTGGCTGAGCGCTTCGCCGCGCCACAGCAGCGGGCGGTGTTGATCCCCGAGCCGATCGCGGGTCCTGTCCAGCGCCTTGCTGAGGACATGACCGCGCGTGCATTTGAGCGTCTTGGGCGTATTTTCAGCGGCCCGAGCGGGGACGTTGTGATCGTGCCGATTGGCAAGGCCGCGCCGGATGCGGGCGACGAGGTAACCATCGGGGAGGTGGTCTGGAGCCGGCGTGAGGGGGCGGGGGTGGTGCGTCTGAGCAACATCAAGCCAGCGGAGTCTGCGGGCAAGAACCTGCAGTTGTGGGTCTTTGACTCGGCGCGTGGTCAGAAGCACCCGATCAACGCCGGGGTCGTGCCGATCCGCCCGGGGCAGACGGACGTGCTGGTAACGCTGGACCCATCGATGCCGATTGCCGACGCGGCGGCGTTTGTTGTTACACTCGAGCCGCCTGGGGGGTCGGTGGTGGCCGAGCGCGACAACATGCTGGCGGTGGGCTTCGTCGCCGCGGGCGAGGGGATGGCCCCGCCGCCGATCTTTGTTGATCTGCCGGTTGGGCGGTGAGGGTGGAGCGGTTAACGCTCAGTGCGATCTGCCACAGTCTGCTCCCCGGATCAAACTTCAAATTGTGATAGGGAATGGTTTGGTGCTGTCGCCTGGGCCGAGTGTGTCCAGCCCCCACTCAAACTCCAAAGGCACTCTCCAGACTTGGAATTGACGTAGTTTTTGCTGGCATAACCAAGAGAATCAGGTATAGTCCATTGAGTCCTATCGCAATCTCATAAGAAGGAGTTGACCATGTCGCGTTTTCTTGTTGCTACTGCGTGCGTCGCTGTGGCGGCGGTCGGTCCGTCGGCCGTGCTGGCTCAATCGACCTACACCGAGGTCGGCAGTTATGCCCGCCCATCAAACACACTCGCCATCGGGCCAGACGGTCTGCTGTGGGCGCTCAACGGCACCGAGGTGCTGCGCCAGGCCGCGATCAACTCGGCCACCTTCGACGTGGTCGGGTCCCTCAATGCGGGCGGCTCGGTCCTCTCCATCAGCCCCGACGGCACACGCCTGGTTGTTGTTGACGGCACCACCGTCCGCGCGGCCTTGATCTCATCGCTCTCGACCTCGTCGTCAACCGCCACAATCAACTCGACGGTCCCAGGCGGACGCTTTCGTGATGGCGTGGCATGGACGGGCAACAACCTCCTCGTCGGTGTAGCAACACCCTTCGGCGGCCCGGGAGTCCCCGCAACATCGCAGATCTTGCGGCTCGACTTCGGCACAGGCCTTACCCCGGCGATCACCGTTGCCGCGTCGATCGATGGCTCGGGCACACAGGGTGGGTCGATCGGCGTTGGTCTTGGGCGCGTCTACTGGACACCCCAGACAGGCGGCGATGATTCGTCTCGAACACGCGGCTACGACCTCGCCACGCTACTCGCAAGCCCCACACCCCTCGGCGATAGCCCCACGGATATCAGGCCGTTCATCTCTCGAAGCTTTACGGGCGTAGACGGCAACGGGGCCGTCATTGTTGGTGATGTCAGGTCGGGCATGGCAGTGGCCACCGCGTATAACCCCGCAACCGGCGCGAGCATCCTGGACTTCTCAAGTGCGTTCGGCTTCCCCATCGGTTACAACAGCACCACCGGCGAACTGCTCATCGCCGAGTCCCGCATTGGCCGCGGTAGCCTGGTCGTCCGCTACACCATCCCGGCCCCAGGCTTGGGCGCGGCGCTCCTGATCGGAGGCCTGGCCGTGGCACGCCGCCGCCGCTGATCGCAGGATCGGCATCGTTCCCAGAACAAAGTCAAAGGCCCAGGGCACAGGCCCCGGGCCTTTTTTCATTTCGTACTATTTGTGGCCCCGCAGCCACCGGGGCCGGTCGATCACTCCCCAACCTGATAACGCACAAACCCCGTCAACTTCCCGCCCGCGCCCACAACGTCCTTGATCTTCTTGCTCGGGTCCTTGATGAACGGCTGCTCGTTGAGCGCACGCTCCTCGACGAACTTCTTGATCGCGCCCTCGACCATCTTCTCGGCGATCTGCGCCGGCTTGCCGCTCTCGATCGCCTGCTCGACGCGGAACTTCCGCTCCTTCTCGATCAACTCGGCGGGGATCTCCGCCGTCGTTACGCCCAGCGGGCGGTCGGGGTTGGCGACGATGTGCATGCCGATCTCCTTGAGCAGCTCGGCCGACGCTGTGCCCTCGGCCTTGATCAGCGCGGCAGATTTATTATCAAAGTGCACGTACGCACCAAACACACCACCCTCAAAGACAACCCCGCGTGCAAACGAACAGTTCTCGTTGGAGCTGATCCGAATCTCGTCGATGATCGCCGTCATCGCCGGCGTTGCCGTGATGGCCCCGGCAGGGAGTTTGAGGGCCTCCTCGGCGACGCGGTTGCAGACATCGCCGAACTTCTCGTTCATAGCCGTGAAGTCGGTCTCGGCACGCACCTCGATGATCGCAGCCTTGCCCGCCCCGATCGCCACGGCGACGCGGCCCGCGCCGGCCGCACGGTCAGTCCGGCTGTCCATCTTCCCCTTGAGGGCTTTGCGGAGGTGGTCCTTGGCCTTCTCAAAGTCCCCCCCGACCTCGACGAGGGCCTTCTTGCACTCCATCATCGACAAGCCGGTGTCGTTGCGGAGCTTCATCACGGTTGCTGCGGAGATTTCCACTGTTCGGTTCCTTGCACTTGCTGCCAAACGAATCTACTGCCCGACGGATTTTTCACCAACTCACTTGCTGCACTCGGCACAGGTTTACAACCTGTGCGCTACACCCGGGCGGGTTGGAAACCCGCCCCACCAGCGCCACGCTCTTACGCCTTCGCCACGCCCGGCGCGATCGCCTCGGCCGGTGCCGACGGCTCATCGGCGCGGAACTGGCTCCGCCGGCTGCGCCGCGGGCGGTCCCCGTCCGGGCCGCCGATGCCTGTGTCCCCGCCGTCGCGTTCACCCTCGCCCGTGCCGCGCTGGCCCGGGGCGGGCTTCTCCGACTGGCGCTGCTGCTTGCCCTCGGCGATCGCTAGGCACAGCTCACGCACGACCACGTCGATCGAACGCATCGAGTCGTCGTTGCCCGGGATCGCAATATCCGCCAGCTCCGGCGACCCGTCGGTGTCGATAAGGCAGACCGTTGGGATGCCCAGTTTGCGGGCCTCTTTGATGGCCGAGAGCTCGCGCTTGGTGTCGATGACGACGAGCGCGCCGGGGAGTTTGTCCATCCCCTTGATCCCCGAGAGGTTGCGCTTCATCTTGTTCATCTCCCGGCGGAGCTGGCTCTCCATCTTCTTGCTGTAGCTGGCAAAGTTGTCGGCCGCCTCGATCGCTTCGAGTTCTTCAAGGCGCTTGAGGCGTGAGCGGATGGTGCGGAAGTTGGTGAGCGTGCCGCCGAGCCAGCGCTCGATGCAGTAGTGCATCTTCACGTCGCCGACGCGCTGCTCGAGCACGCTGCGAGCCTGGCGCTTGGTGCCGACGAAGCAGACGTCCTTGCCGTCGGCGACGACGCGCGCGAGGAACTTCTTGGCCAGCAGCAGGCCCTTGACGGTCTCTTTGATGTCGATGATGTGGATCCCGTTGCGCTTGCCCCAGATGTAGGGGGCCATCTTGGGGTTCCAAGAGGCCGAGCGCTGCCCGAAGTGGATCCCCGATTCAACCAGGTCCGCAACCAGTTGCGATGACATAACACAAACCCTTTCAGCGACACCGGCAACGCCCGGCTCAGTCGGCACCAAAGGCCCAAAGGCCCCGAAGCCCGCGCGTCGCCCAAGGGCGCTTCACGCACAAACACGCACAGGATGCCCACGCCGAACACCGGCACAGACCACCCACCCGGGCTGAGCACCCAGGTAATGAAGTATAGCCACCGGACCCCGACCGGCAATCAGGCAAACACAACCAGTTCCATCTGCGATGCTCGCCCAGACGCCGTGGCATGTGGCACAAATCGCCGCTGTTTTTATGCCGAACCCCTCCCCCGAGGGGAGGGGCAGGGGTGGGGTTGGCAACTTCGGACGCACGACATTCACTGGTGATCCGTATGATTCCCACGGCGTCGAGCGTTACACGGACCTTCCAGTCGGTCCCATCGACTGGCCCTTTGTCAACCCTGAGATCGGCCTTCCATAAGCCGGCGTTTCTAAGCGGACAATACCCATGTTTACCGATTGGCAACGATTCAGAGTCGCGGTCGCATCCGCGATCACGCCGCACCAGGTTGCAGAGTTTCTGATGCACCCGCTGGCCCTTGAAGCCCCGCTGGTTATTGCAGGTATTGTTCGCATGACGCGACCTATCCCGCTGGACGACATCACGTTTGAGTTTCAGGATCATCTTACGCTCAGCATGTATGGAGCCGCGAGTTCGCAGTCAAGCGTGCGAGACTACCACGTAGCCGTGGCGTGCGCGCTGATCGAGTACGAGGTTCTTAGACCTAATCATGGGTCGTACGATCTGGCCTGTGCGCTCGGCCTTTTGTTGCTTGCATCATTTGACCACCCCGATACAGTCCGGCGGCACTCTTTGTCTGACGTGATCAGTAGCCTCGCGGCGGCAGCGGAGGACAAGCAGGCCTCGGCTGAGCTGCTGGCCGCGGCGAGTGTTGCGAAACTCTTTGGTTCCACGCCAAAGAAGAACAAGAAACACGAATACACGCCAAAGAAGAGTAATAATAAACACCCTCGCAAAGCCCAAATAGCGGAGGCTGTATCAGCAAGGGTCTGCGAGTTGCTTGCAAATGGCGACATCGATACCGGATCGCCCTCAAGCGTAACGAGTGTGTTCTGGGATTGGCTGGGGGATAAGAATGCTCTCACTCGTACGGGTGAGGAGCGGAAACGACGGTAAGAGCAACGAGCCGTGGGCCGCCGGATGGAGGGGATCGAAGTCGACGCCACGCGCTCTGTGCCCGCCACGAAGCTCCCCCAAACCGGTGGAACAGCTACGGATTGCGGCCAGGTATTGCCCTTGCCCCATCTCACGCCCCCTACCCGACCCTGCCGATGACCACTCCATGATCCCAGGCCAGCACGCAAACCCCCAC
>VYKU01000271.1_pt1 | contig 19486 bp, 20 predicted proteins | sample 5114491 | NCBI WGS metagenome assembly VYKU01 (sample SAMN12291796, study PRJNA351875) | freshwater metagenome | isolation source: freshwater lake | place: USA: Michigan, Gull Lake | collected 2011-07-05 | reverse complement strand
AAAGACTTAATAGAAGGGATTGAATCGGCTATGTTACAAGTTACTCAAAAAGATATTCGCAATTGGTTTACTCACTGTTGCTACTGTACCTCATAAGTTAGAGAATTGCTATAATAAAGATTGATAGAATCTGTCTTTTCCCTCCTGTGTATAAGATTCGATTCGTTCAATTCTATCTAAAATATCACCTAAATAAATTAAGTCATCATTCATAAAGGAATCACCTCTTTCATGATTCTTTCCCGAAAACAATCTCGTAAACTGTTAATAGTAGCCACATCAACTTTACAGCCTAAATAATCTTCTAAGTCTTGAATTAAACCAATTCTATCTAATAAGTTGCGTCCGTGTTCCATTTCTACTAAAAAATCAATATCACTGTCATTGCTGTCTTCGCCTCTAGCAACTGATCCAAATATTAGAATATTAAATGCCCCATGCTTTCGAGCAATTTTTATAATATTCTCTCGTTTTTCTTGAAGAAGTTGATAGCGTTTCATTTTTTAGTCTTTTCTTAAGTCATTTTTTAAGCATTTGGTTATAAACTTGTCGTGAAAGAATCGGGAAAAAATCTTTGTCTTGATAAAACTTTTTTTCATCTCCAAAGACAACTAAAATATAATGAGCTTTGTTATCAGGACTGACGATAATAGCCGCATCATTTCGATTATTAAATGTCCAGCCCATTTTAGCATAAAATTGAGTTTTAACGGGGAGAGATTGACCGAAAAAGTCTTGGATAGGATTAAAAGGTTTTTCTTTCCACGCTTGAGGATGTAAATCTCGTTTAATTAATTCTTTAATCGCTTGGCTATAAGCTGGCGAAATGGCTTGTTCTTGCTCAATTTCGAGCAGCAATCTAGCAACGCTATAGGTATTTAAATAATTTCGTCTCGGTGGTGAGTTTTTGCCGTTAAGCTGACGAATTTGTTGGTCTGGTCCTGCTGGATCTTCGAGTAGATTGGGAATAGGGAAAGTTTTCTGACTAATATTCAGGGGGTAATTAACAGAATCAACAAAATAGGATGCAAAAAAATCATTAAGAGCGTAACGTTTGCTAATCCAGACTTTGAGTTTTTCTGGTGCGAGGTCTTTTTGAATCGATTTGGTTTGAGTAATTTCATCAACAATGATACTCGCTGATTCATTATCGGAATCTTTAATCATTTTAGAAATAACTTTTAGTTTTTCTGGAGGAATTTGATTCGGCTCAATTCCTTGATAATAATATTGACTATAGAGAACTACCAGCCAGAAAAGCTTGACAATACTAGCGGGATATCTAAATTCACTATCTTGATAAGCAGCATAAGCGCAACATTCAGATTGATTTAAGTCAACTAAACTGATAGACAATTTATCTATTGGTAACTTTCTAGATTGAGCTAAACTTACAATATTGTCAACGATTTTCTGCAATTCTTGATCTTGATAAAAAGTAGGCGACTGTTTAACGTTATAAGTTAGCTGATTAGGCTGACTAGGAAGTTGAGGTGTTAAAGGTGTTAAGGAAAAATCATTAACGGGCGTTTTTCTAGGCAGATTAGTTGTATTTTGCGAGCTTACTATCAGGTTAATTTGATAATCTAAGTTATCTTCTTGCGTCTCTATGACTAGCGAATAGTCACCTGTTTCGGACAGAATCGTTTGATAATCGCCTTGGAGATTTTGAGATTGATTACCTGGGTAAATCAAGCTTATTTTTTTATTAGTTGTTAATTGTAATTGCTGTCCTTGAATGCCTTGAAATTTATAGCATTGGACTCGATTAGGAGAAACTCGACCTTCTAGAGATTTAGGAACGCTGTCAATTAACGATAGTTTAGTTATTGTACAGGATTCGTTTTTGGAGGAGTTTAAGATAAAATATAGAGTGATTGCAGATGTTATAAACAAAGAAATTAAGATGGGCAAAAACCTAGACCACTGGATATGGTAGGTTTTCGATTGTGTTCTGACTTTTATTGACTTTCTTCTTTTTCTTTCCATGATTAGGTTCCTACCTTATATTTTTCTATTTTCCAAACACCGTTATTTTTTTGAAACCAATAGGTAACATTTTTTTGATAAGTTTGGGTTGGGGTTCCACATCCAGCACTTCTGGGACCATGGAGTGTAAGTTGTTCCGTGACATTGACCGTTATTGAAGGTGACGAACCTGAAGGAGCAAAAGAGACTATCTCATTGATATTGGAAAAATCATAAGTATAATAACAGCCTTTAGAGCGCAGCCAACCCACTGTCCCCCCGCAGATTCCATCATTACATTTTTCTAAGGTGTTAGAATAAAGTTGTCCGGTGGCGTATTGCTTTACTAAGCTGTCGTCAAAAGAAGAACCGAAAGCCTGTCTTTTAACTTCATACCAACGTTTAACAAGTTTTTCTGCTTCATTTTGTGTGAGATCATGGGAAGGTGAGGGAGATGGAGAGAGTCTTGGTGCCACACACAGATATCATCATCTGTGTTATAGCTAAGGGTTTGTCCTGACTTTCCTTTAAAGGTGTATCCGACAGCTTTAGTAGAACTAACCTGATTAGATTTGGTGATAGTTTCAGTTGTTAGGTTAACATTTTCTAGATTTTCTGCAATGAGAATAGCTGTGGTTTTTTGAGGACATTCTGAAGTTTTTTGAGGTTGATTAAACTGAAAATTACAACTACTGAGAAAAAAGAGAGAGAAATAAATCAGGATTTGTTTCATGACTTTACTGGATAAAAAATGTTCAAATTCAGGTAATAAGTTTGGCTTTATTAATATTCCATTGTTCCTCTTGAGCATTCCAGAATAAAAACAATTGTAGTGATTGATTAGATAATTGTCCGGTTTTTAGGATATAGGTTAATTTGACATCTACAGCAGCTTCTGGAAAATCTTTATTAACTAATTCAACTGAACGAAGTTCTACCTTCCTAACTGTTGACCACCAATCTCGATAAGAATAGTATCCATTCGGATGAAGCTTTCTATTATTGCGGAGTTCTTCTGATAGCTGTTCCCAAGCTAGGTTATATTGACCTTGATTGAGAATTGAATAGTATTTATGAACAGCTTCTTCAGGTGATGGTTGAGAGGATGAAATCGTAGAGGAAAGTTCTAGTTCCGGTTGATTAGTAATAACAGAAGTCGCCACACACAGATATCATCATCTGTGTTATAGCTAAGGGTTTGTCCTGACTTTCCTTTAAAGGTGTATCCGACAGCTTTAGTAGAACTAACCTGATTAGATTTGGTGATAGTTTTAGTTGTTAGGTTAACATTTTCTAGATTTTCTGCAATGAGAATAGCTGTGGTTTTTTGAGGACATTCTGAAGTTTTTTGAGGTTGATTAAACTGAAAATTACAACTACTGAGAAGAAAGAGAGATGAATAAATCAGGATTTGTTTCATAACTTTACAAGTGCCGAAAATATTTAGTATTAGTTTTGTTTTTCTTTTAACCATTTTCCCCAATAATAAAAAGGAATAACTCCTCCCAAACCAAGAGCAAGAAAAATACAAATAAGCATTAATATTCTGGTTTCTAAGGGAAGTGTACGCCCAAAAAAATCAAGGGTATAAGGTTTAGATTGTGATGCTACTTTTTGAGTAGAAACTGTGGCTACATATTCGCCTCCTCGTCGAACGTTGGGTTGTATATAACTGATTTCGTATCGTCCTTGAATCGCATCAAGGAAAATTTCTAATTTCTCGGCAATTTCATCAGCATCACCAGCAAATTCAGTAACTCCTCCTGTTAACTTCGCAATTTCCGCTAACTGTTTTTGATCTACAAATTCTTTTTCTAGTTGCTCTCTAGTTTCTTGGGATAATTTTGGGTTATTAATATCTCTACGAACAGCAGGTTTACCTAAGGAATATTTTTTGCCTAATTGTTGTGGGGTTAAGCCATATCCTAGAGTATGAACAACAATATCTTTATTGTTCTGAAGAACGGCTAAAGTTTTCTGAACTTCTTGATAATTACTATTATTATCAAAGCCATCAGAAAGGAGAATAATTGAGAGTCGTGGTTGAGGTTTTAAAGGTTTTCCTTCTTTATCTTTAGGATAAAAACGACCTTCTTTATCGTTTTTAAAAAAATTGACGGTTTCTTTGAGAGCTTGATAGAAGTTGGTCGTTGCACAAGGAGTTTTATCAGCAAGACTACCTAGAAAATTAGTTAGTTTAACATCTTGCACTAAACTAAAATTATCGAGAGTTTCTGACGTAACTTTTGGGTAATAATCACAGGCTCCAGGCTTGTCATTTTTACCTTCTACCCCAAAGGGAACAATAGATAAATAGGTGTTGCCTTTGCGCTCTGAGGCGAATTTAATAAATGTTCCCAGTGCGTTAATTGCTGCATCTAATTTTCGCTTTCCTTTAGCAACCGCTTTGGCATCACATTTTGTGTTGAGAGCCTGAGAACAATTCATACTGCCACTAAAATCGATGAGAACGACAATCCAAGCATCAGGAGGAGTCGTTTCTCGGGGAGACTTCCAGTCAAAAGGCAGTTGTTTTCCTTGATAAGTTTTGTTGTTTTTTTTATCAAGAACTTTAAGCTGAAAATCGCTTTCAGCTAGACCCATAATCGGTTTACTTTCTTCTCCTGTCACTTGAATTTGAAGAGTCACTTTATCGTCGATGTCCTCAATATCTGTGATTTCAGGTTTAATTCCCCAAGCTGGGGTAATAAGAGCGCTTAACATAATCATTGATAAACTAAGCTTGTGGGTCAAGGAAGCGATTGTAGAAGACGAAACGATAGATTTTGGGTTCATCGGGGTTGTTGTTATCTTTAACATGGAAAGTTATCAGGTTATTGTGTTTAAGGAGAATTTCTTTGGTGCTGGTTAAAGGTCTGCCGTTGAGTTCGATAAGGTTGTAAAATTTCGGGTTAGGATCTAAAATGGCATCACGGCGGGTAAGTTTAATGTCAGCAATATGGGGGGGGAGTCCGGGGAGATAAATATCCGATCCTCTTTCTACACCATCAGCACCTTTAGTTTTGGGGACAGAACCAATTTTGATGATTCCTTTGGCGGGAAGTTGAATCGACAGTCCTTCTTCGATTTTTTCGGCATCCGATTCACTGACAAATTTGAGCGTTTTATGGATGTTGGGAGACTCTGAATTTATGGATGTAAATTGAGGATCAATGCTTTCGAGTTCGGGACTGCTTTTTCTGTACTCGAATCCTTTACCGGCTCTCAGTGCTGCCATATAGCTAGGAGAATTAGTAATTGTAAAGGTTAGGCCAAGCAACAAGCCTAAAATGGCAAATCCGAGGGGATCTTCTGCTTTTATAAATGCTTCTGAAGTGCCTAACCATTGGCGAATGAATTCAAAGATTACCACCGCTACGAAACTGGCAACACCCGCACCGATGATGCTAGTATATAACCGTTGTCGAAAACGATCGCGATCGCCAGCCTCCATGCTGTAAAATTGCCAAGTTAGTCCTTCGGCTAATCCGACGGCTGCACCGACAAAAAGCCAACCCAAAAATCTACCGAGAAATTCAGCAACTCCAAATTGAATTAATAGCTGAAAGATTCCACCCGCTGCTAATCCGACAATCAATCCGATTAAGGTGGCAATTAATAGGGGAATTAAAGCAATCCGAAAGTTGAGTTTAGGACGGGTGGGATTACTAATAAATATTTCATTCATTACCATCCCAATCCCTAAGGATATAGCGACGCAGGGGAAAAGAACCACCTCTGGAAACCGAGACAGGATTTTTAAATCAGTCAAGAAAATCTGACCGATATTCCAGCCAATTAAAGCCGAGGTTATTCCTGCTAGTATGTAAAGCCAAATTCTCATAGGTTTAAAAACTATCCTCTTGGGGGAGTTGATTAATCAATTGGGTTTACTTTACCGCAAATTGGTGTATTACTTAATGTTTGACCTAGTTGAGCAGCTACATCACACTTCAAAAGGTTATAGGTATTCCTTTCATAGTTAATCACTCCATCAACATCAATATTAATAGATTGCCCTGGTTTAACTCTAGGTTTAAGACTTTCTTGGTATTGTAAAATAGCTTTAACCCAAGCTTCTTTATCTGCTCCTTCAGTCATACGACTAAGGTAAATTCCAAATTCATTATTGGGATCAAGAACATTAATTACATTATATGAAGATGAAACAGAAAAAGCCTCATCTAATTCTTTTACTAAAGTTTCTAAACTAAATTTTGTCTTGTTTTGTTTATCAAATTCCTGGACTGCTTTTTTAATTGCTTGGTCTTCTGTTGGAGATGGAGATGGAGTTGGAGTTGGAGCGGGAGTTTTAGCCACTTTAACTTGAGAAAACCCTAGCTTTTTACAATTGTCAGCAGTTTTTTTAGTTGCTTGCAGTTTCATATTTTGAAGTAGATTACATTTTAGAGCTTGATAAGTGTTTCCGTCCTTATCAATAATGCCATCAACATCATCAGAATTAGATGGTGTAACTTTATATAATTGATAAGACAATATAGACAAAATCCACTTTTCTTTATCTTTATTATCTTCTGGTTTATTTAGAGTCTTAAGCTTAAAAGAATTATTGGGGTCGAGAAGTTTTGAAATAGCTTGATCAATCTCATCTTTGTTAGGTTCGGAACCGTCTGCTCTAGGGGTTTTCATTAAGTCATTTTCAATTTGCTCTAATGATGTTTTAGTAGTTGGAAAGCGTCCGATCGCTTTTTTAATAATCGGCGATTCTGAAGTGTTTGATCCTCCGGGTAAACCGGGTACAGATAAATTAGCTAAATTCAATAATCTTTGAAAGAAAAATCCTCCTAAAGTGAATATAAATAAAAAACAAATAATAGCAATAAAACAGCCAGATGCTCCACCTTTAAACACCAAAGATAGGAGAAATATTGCTATTTTTTTTGTTTCTCTAAATATCAGTTCTTGCCGAGGTATATCTCTTTGAACTTTAATACCAAAATTATAACCTTCATCTCCCTCCAATTTATGGCCGTTATATACATCACTAGGAATCTTTCCTTGAGCGAGATGATAAAAGAAAATGGTTAAACTATCTTTATTGTCATTTGAAGGCACTTCTAGCTTATCAAATAGGCGAGCAAGATGGATGTATTTTTGAATTTTTTGATCGGAAAGAGGATCCCAAACTCTACTTAAGTCATTTTTAATTTCTTGCCAAGGTGCATGATCTAGTTTTCTCTCTTTTAAACTTTTTTTCAGTTTTTGACTGGTATAATCGTTGTATATTCTGCCCCAGAGTCCTTTTTTATCTGATAAAAGTCTAGCTGTAGCATCTATCAAGTCTGATAAAAGTCTAGCTGTAGCATCTATCAAGTCTGCCCGTTCAATGACATTAAGAATAAGTATATTAATACCTTGTGTGATTTTTCTCTTTTTTCATTATCCAATCGACAAAATCTGGCAGCTTTTCAGGGCAAATGATGGCTTGTAGCGTCAAGAGACGTACATTATAGTCACTATAAATTTCCTGTTGATAAGCATAGTTAGAGCCTTCACCTTCAAATATGGAATTCCAAAAGGTTGTATGATAATCCTGTTGAATTTTGGGATTATTCAAAGCATCTTCAAGGGTAGCTAAATTGTCTTGTTGAAATTTCCCTGTACGGCAGGAATTTTTAATAGCAGTTCTAATTAGGGGTTCTTCGGGTATTGCTGGGGGTACAGGCCCAAGAAATCAATTCATCATTTCTGGCTGAGGCAGTTTTAGAGGCAATTTTATGAATGATTAAAGCAGTATATGGTGGCTGTTTCTGAGGAATAATTGTCGGTGTTTTTTGTTGCAAAAGATTCTCCAAATCATCTGGAATATAGTCATTAAATTGAGTCTCAGTATCGTCATATTCTGTGGGATAACCGACTTGTCTATAATCGGAGGGGTTAAAAGTTGGCTTTCCATTTCTCATGTACCAATATAAAAGATCGGGCAATTTATCCAATCCCTCACACAAGAAATAGCGATAGAGAGATGTACCTCGTCCCCGTTCATCCATCCCCCGTGTGACCACAGCAATGACTGACCAAGCCTCCCCATTATATTCTACTTCCCGTCCAATAATGGCGGGATTTTGGCTAGATGCGCCTTCAGCTAACGCAAATTCTCGATGTCTAATGGCTAACTGTACAGGTGTAGGAATTTTAGCAAGGGTTGAGTTCATGTACTCTCCCGAAAAACCCAGCGACTTCCACTCACCCGCAGTGCCAGTGCTATCAACTAAAATACCCGTACTAAATTCATGAATCTGGATAGTAGCCATTGTTTTCAACTTTTTCTAATTCTTGGTGAAGTTGAGCATAGGTTTAAAAATGATCATGGTGGGGGATTTGATAGTGGAGATGAATCAATTCATTCTATTTTATTGCAAATTTCTGGTGTTTTACTTAATTTTTGACCAAGTTTAGCAGCTACATCACACTTCAAAAGTGTATAGGTGTCTTGTTCATAGTTAATCACTCCATCAACAGCAATATTAATAGATTGCCCTGGTTTAACTCTAGAGTTAAGACTTTCTTGATATTTTAAAATAGCTTTAACCCAAGCTTCTTTATCTGCTACTGCAGTCATACGACTAAGGTAAATTCCAAATTCATTCTTGGGATCAAGAACATTAGTTACACTATGTGAAGATGAAACAGAAAAAGCCTTATCTAATTCTTCTACTAAAGTTTCTAAAGTAAATTTTGTCTTTTGTGGTTTATCAAACTCTTGGATTCCCTTTTTAATTGCTTCGCCTCTTGTCGGAGATGGGGATGGAGTTGGAGTTGGAGTTGGAGATTGCGTTGTTTTTTTAGCGGCAGTTTCAGCCACTTTAACTTGAGAAAACCCTAGATTTTTACAATTGTCAGCAGTTTCTTTAGTTGCTTGCAGTTGCATATTTTGAAGTAGATTACATTTTAGAGTTTCATTGGTTTTTCCAGACTTATCAATAATACCGTCAATATCATCAGAATTAGATGGTGTAACTTTATATAATTGATAATACATTATTGCCTGAATCCACTTGTCTTTATTTTTGTCTATAGTTTTAAGATTGAGATAGTTATTAGAAGTAGAGGGTTTACCGGCATTGGAAGAATAGGTAGGATCGAGAATTTTTGAAATAGCTTGATCAATCTCATCCTTGTTAGGTTTGGAACCGTCTGCTCTAGCAGGTTTCATCAAGTCATTTTCAATTTGCTCTAATGATTTTTGAGTGGTTGGAAAGCTTTTAATAGCTTCGTTAATAATCGGCGATTCTGAAGTGTTTGATCCTCCGGGTAAACCGGGTACAGATAAATTAGCTAAATTCAATAATCTCTGAAAGAAAAATCCTCCTAAAGTGAACACACTTGAAAGAATGACAAAATTAATAATAACACTAGGAATTCCTACTTTAAAGTTTGAGGAAAAGTAGTCCCGAAGAAATTTAAATATCGGTTCTTGCCAAGGTATATCTCTTTGAACTTTAATACCAAAATTATCACCTTCATCTCCCTTTAATCCATGGCGTTTATATACATCACTAGGAATCTTTCCTTGAGCGAGATGATAAAAGAAAATGGTTAAACTATCTTTATTGTCATTTGAAGGCACTTCTAGCTGATCAAATAGGCGAGCAAGATGGATGTATTTTTGAGTTGTTTGATCAGGATAAAAAGGACGATTCCAAACTTTCCTTAAGTCATCTATAATTTCTTGCCAAGGTGCATCATTTAATACATAAAACTCTTTTTCTTTTAAACCTTCTGTTTCCGTGCTTAGATAACCTGCTTTTTTATTTAAATCTTGTTTCAATCCCACACTTGTGTAAGTTTTATATACTCGTCTCCAGAGTCCTTTTTTATCTGATAAAAGTCTAGCTGTAGCATCTATCAAGTCTGCCCGTTCAATGACCTTAAGAATAAGTATATTAATACCTTGAGTGATTTTACTAAATATAGTTGGTCTCTTTTTTCATTATCCAATCGACAAAATCTGGCAGCTTTTCAGGGCAAATGATGGCTTGTAGCGTCAAGAGACGTACATTATAGTCACTATAAATTTCCTGTTGATAAGCATCGTTAGAGCCTTCACCTTCAAATATGGAATTCCAAAAGGTTGTATGATAATCCTCTTGAATTTTGGGATTATTCAAAGCACTCTCTATAGTGGCTAAATTGTCTTGTTGAAATTTCCCTGTACGGCAGGAATTTTTAATAGCAGTTCTAATTAGGGGTTCTTCGGGTATAGCTGGGGGAAGTTGAGGAACACTGTTTATTGTGGTACAGGCCCAAGAAATCAATTCATCATTTCTGGCTGAGGCAGTTTTAGAGGCAATTTTATGAATGATTAAAGCAGTATATGGTGGCTGTTTCTGAGGAATAATTGTCGGTGTTTCTTGTTGCAAAAGATTCTCCAAATCATCTGGAATATAGTCATTAAATTGAGTCTCAGTATCGTCATATTTTCTGTGATCACCGACTTGTTTATAATCGAAGGGGTTAAAAGTTGGCTTTCCATTTCTTATGTACCAATATAAAAGATCGAGCAGCTTCTCTTTCCCCTCACACAAGAAATAGCGATATAAAGACACACCACGCCCTCGATCATCTCTCCCCCGTGTGACCACAGCAATTACTGACCAAGCTTCTCGATTGTATTCAACTTCTCGTCCAATAATGGCGGGATTTTCGCTAGATGCGCCTTCAGCTACCGCAAATTCTAGATTTTTGATCGCTAACTGTACAGGTGCAGGAATAGAAGCAAGGGTTGAGTTCATGTACTCTCCCGAAAAACCCCGCGACTTCCACTCACCCGCAGTGCCATTGCCATCCACTAAAATACCCGTGCTAAATTCATGAATGTGAATAATAGTCATTGTTTTAATCCTTATCTAATTCTTTGTGATGTTGACCAGTACAAAGCCAGTAAATCGGGGAAACTAAACCAAAAGGTCGCCACCGCTTCGGATCGCGGATAATAGAAGTTGTTCCTTGGCGATCGCGTTGTTTTTCGATCGAGTTGGGTTCAGGATAATTCGTTCCCAACGTACCAAAGGCAGAAGTGGCAAAATAATCGACTTCACCACCTCCCCTATCTACCCAGTTTTCTAATTTATTTTGCATCAGAGGAAAGCGTCTTTTAGTCAATTCTCTTGGTTGATGACGACTCACCCATAGTTGACTCAGTTCACATTTACTGATAGCAAAAGCAATGCGTCGTTGTTTGGGATTAATATCCACCCTGTCTAAAGCCGCTAAAAACTTTTCTAGTCCGATAGCATAGTCTTTATCTTTGCGGTGAGAGGTTCCATCCACTAACAATAAAAGACCTGTAGCAACCACGCAGTCTTCGAGATAGTCAACTAATCGCGGATCGCCAGCTTTATGAATGAGATCTCCAAAAAACTCTCCTGAATAGTCTTTACAGTTAACAGTTAACCGTATGGCACTAGAATATACGCCTTTTTGCAAATTTATTAAAGAAAATTGTTCTTTGAGAACAATATTTAACCCATAATTCTTGATCTCATCTACTGTAGCCTCTGGTAGAGTAGGTTCTAATTCTAGTCCCTGTTCTAAAATATTCTGTGCCATGTTCATCAGTTGTGCGCTGGCTTCTTGGTTTCCCACGGGAGTCACCGACTGAACGGGACTATCGGCCTTAGCATTGGGCCAATAGGCGAGGGAAGCCATATAGGCCGTTTTACCAGCACTGCGATCGCCAATAACCCGTATTTCCGCATTGGCATCTTTTAATTCAGGAGCTTTTGGTTTTAACCAGTCAAATGCTTTCATTTTTGGCTCCTTGATTTTGTTTTTTACTGAGCCAATAGAGAGGTTCAATTAGATTATAAGGTTGCCATAAGTCTGGTTCTCTAATCACCGAAGCCGGTTCTTCTCCTTTCATCCGATCTTCTCGGTTAGGACGGGGATTATCTTTGCCTAAAACGCCAAAGGTAGAAAGGGCAAAAAAACGCAGATTTTGGGGAATCACTTTTTCTCGCAAGGTTTTGGTAGTTTCTCGTAAATGGACACCAAATAAATCAATTTCTGGGTCAAGCCTACCGGGCCAAATTTCTCCTCTTTCACATTTACTCATAACTATTGCTAACTTCAAATCCCGAGAACGACCCCGCTCATCCATTAATTTAAGGAATTGTTTCATGATTCTGTTATAAAAGTTATCAGTTCCGGGTTCCCATCCTGTCAACATAATTAGACAGCCAATAACATCCGTAAAACATTCATTAATAAAATCTTCATGGATAGGCTTCCTTGAACTGGGACTGGCAATTGCCTCAAAGACTTCTCCGGGATAATCTCTTGCGGTTAATTGAAAAGTCTCAGCAGAACTATACCAATAGGGCTTGGCTGTGATGCCAAATGAGTAACCTGGTAATTCATCTATTGGTAAGTGATATATTGACTCAATTCCATCTGGAAGTTCATTAGGTTCAAAGTCCATTCCTTGTCTAAGAATATTGTCAGCTTTTTCAGCAAGTTTTCTTGTGTCGGGATTTTGAGGATTGACAGTAAATAGTTTTTTGCCTTGTTTGTGTTCTTTGAAACAGGACAAAGCAGCTAAATAGGTGGTTTTTCCCGATGCTCTTGGTCCAATTACAACAATATTTCCACTGGTCATTTTTACTCCTATCTTAACTTTTACTTTGCGAGATGACTGCCTAAATAAATCCAGGGTAATTCTAATAATTCTCGATTATATATGCTAGTAATAAAACACCTAATCGTTAACCCTTGAATACTCCGGTTTAGTTGATTGATTTGGGGGTGAATCGGTCGAAAATAACGCTGAAGAACATAGTTGTCTCTTTCTTGCCATGTCATGCGTTGGCGGTCAGGATTAAAAGCGAGTTTGTTGGCTTCTTCTTTGAGATTTATCCGGAGTAAATCGGCTTTATTTAAACAGAGAAGAAGATGCCGAATTTTCGGGCAATCTTGTCGGAAAAAATCAATCCAACGTTCAAAGCGATGACACCATTGTTGTCTGGTGATAAAGTCAGCTAGGTTTACTTGGCTGGTTGGTTCAATGATTTCCCGATAAGGCGGTAAAATCAACATAATTCCTTCAGCTTTTCTGATCGTTTCGAGAAATCTTTTCCAATCATCAGGTCGATTTTTTTGCCAGTATTGTCGCCAGATTTCACCATCGGTATCTAACCAATCTAAGGGAATCATTTTATCTCCTGTAGGAAGCGTGACATTTACTTCTATGTATTTCTCAAAAATGCCTTCGGGAGCGAGACTACCAGTTGCTTTTGGAGAGCCCAATTCTGGGTTGAACAACAAGCTTTTGAGAGACTGATAATCGGGATAAGTAACTTTGACATAATTTCCCTTGGGGTTAGCTAATTCCAAGACTAGGTTGGTTTTACCTGTTTCGCGATCGCCAATATAAATAACTCCCAAGCACTTCACCTCCTGATGAATGAGAATAAGTTTTCATCGATAGCAACCAAACAGCGATCGTGTTTAGTTTTGGTTTTACATTACTTTCTCGTAGCGATGGCTGCTTTTTATGCAAAATTTGGGTTCATCTTAACATAAATTTACATTCTCGATAGTACCCCGCGCCACATCCACTCTGGCTGCGATACCGAAGGCAGTCCGGGAGCGAGATCGCAATTCCCTCGACAATTCCTCACAAAAAAGAATTTTAATTATCGGTTTTTGCATAAAATGCCAGTAACCTGACGAGTAGATGAAAGGGGTAGTGATCTAGAAAATGCAAGGAGAGTTCTCCGATGAGTAACCCAGACAGCAAACTTAAGCTTCTTGAAGAAATAGCACTTTTGGCTAAAAGCTCCCCTGCAAACAGCAAGGAGAGACAAAAATGGCTAACAAAACTAACCAATGAGATTCAAAACTCTAATAAAGTGTACTGTAAAAATATCTATAATTTTCCTAAGTCTGTCTATCAGGATATTTTTCACGAAGCTCTACAGCAGACTTTTTTAGAGATTTTTGAAAAAATTGATCTGTACGACCCAAGTAAAGGTAATGTCTTGGCATGGGTAAGTTTTTTGCTCGATAAGCGATTTATCGATGCTGTCAGGGAACATTTAAAACTGCGACATAGACAAAATAACGGCAAACGAGTCAGAATTTATGAGCAATCTTTGGATGTTCCTCTCCAGTCGGAGCAATCAAGCTGGACTAATGCCTCAGATATTTCCTTGCTTGATATAATCCAGCAACCTGAATCTATGTCCCCCCAAAAAGATTGGGAGAGATTATGGGATTTTATCCAAAAAGACCCTAGAGATTGTTTTCGACAGACTCACATAGAAAAGCATCCGGAGGCTAATTTTCAAGCAATCTGTATAAGGCGATTTAATGGACAATCTTGGAAGGAAATGTCAACAGAATGGGGAATTTCCTTAGCAACTTTAAGCAGCTTTTATCAACGCAGCGTTGAAAAATTGCAACCAATTTTTCAAGAATATTTTTAGAAATAGGAGACAAAAACCATGATGCCACTAGCTGAACGTTTAACTTTTACAGTCCCCTTGAGCGGTGCTGATTTTAAATTAGCTCAAAAGTTTAGTAGCGAGCAGAAAAATTCCGATAAAAGTCAACAGGTTTTTCTAAATACTTTAGCCGTGCTTGCTGTTAACTTTTACTGCCAGTGTTTGAAAGTAGAAACAAATTTAGAGGAAAGCACTATTGGGCATTATAATCAGCGAATTTTAATGGATAGTGCTGATTTAAAGATCGATGTTCTCGGTAAATTAGAATGTCGTCCAGTTTTGCCAAATGAAAATATCTGTTATGTCCCGTCCGAGGTATGGTCAGATAGAGTGGGTTATGTGGTGGTAGAAATTGATGAAGAAGCGAAGAAAGCTATTTTAGTTGGATTTGTCGAGCAGATAGAAACTGACGAATTACTATTAGCTCAATTACCGGATATTGACAATTTAGTTGATTTACTTCTTCTGGCTAAAAACAAACAATTTCTCGAAAGAATTTTTGCCAAGAATTGGGATGAGAAAGAATCAGCAAAAATTTTAAATGATAAACAGAAAAAGCTTGTTAAAAAGCTTGTTCGTAGAGATAGTCCTGCTTTATCTACAATCGATAAATCTATTACTTCTCCTCTTTATAAAGCTAAATACATTACTCTGAGAGGACAGAAATTTATCCTATCTGTCGAGATAACCCCTACAAAAGAGGGAAAATTTCAACTTCTCGTGGAGGTTGAATCATCTAGAAGAATTCCATCTGATTTGAATTTGAAGCTACTATCTTTATCCGATCAAACTTTGAAGGCAAATCTGACAAAAGGAGGTGATTATATCTCTTTGGAATATACCCTTCAATTGGGAGAGAGTTTTCAAATACAAGTGAAGCGAGCAGAGGAAATTCACACAGAACAATTTTCTTTTGACTAAACCCTATTTTAACGGGATAATTTATCTAAATTTTAATCAGAAATTTAGATAAATTGTTAAAAATTTTATCTTATATCTCTTCTCAAGTAAGCTATGTCAAACCAAAAAGATTTGTCGGATATTCGCAATTATCTCTACGATCAAGCTGAAGTGAGATGGTGGTACAGCTTGTTGTTATCTTTATGCGCTCAAGTTTTAGCATTAATTGCGACAGTCAACAATAAATTGTGGCTTTTAGCTATTGCCGGTTTTCTTGCTTTAATCACTCCAATAGCAGTAGCATGGTTGCGAGAATGGGCTAATAACTTGACACAAAAAGCTGATAAATGTAGAAGAATGATTTTATATGCTGATAGTTTAGGAGAAGATATTCCGAGCCATGAGTTAGCTATGGTTAGAGCTTGGACAACGGGAATTCAATTACAACAAGCTCCTTTTACTTATCCTTATTATTCATCTTCTCTATCTAATAGTCCACAAAGATTAATGGATATTACAACAGAATCTGCTTACTTTACTGAGTTTTTAGCAACAAAAGTGGTCAATTATTTACTGGTATTTTTAGTTATTTCAATTTCAATTTTATCAGGAATTATTTATTTTGCAGACTTTGCAACTTCTCCGGCTACAATCAGCCAAGAAAATCAAGATATGACTGTGGTAAAGTGGGCAGTTAAGGCAGCATTAACAGCTATTTCTTTTATCCTATCTGGGGATATATTACTGCTTTGGAAAAAGTATTCAGATCTGAAATTATCTGCTCAAAATACTTTTCAAAAATGCGCCGATCTTCGTTACGATAAATCCTTATCTACTTCTGAAGCTATGCAGGTTGTTGAGGACTATCATCTAGCGTTGATTCAGAGTCCACCGATTCCTCTAAAACTTTACCTAACTTACAGAGATCCCTTAAACCAATCTTATCAAGATAGTCATTCAATTGGCTCTAATCGACCCTAGTTTTTATTGGGCAATGCCTAGCTTGCTCATAAATTATCTAATATTAAAAACATGGGAATTCCTCCTTTTAATAAACACGGCTTTTTGCCGCCGGGAGAACATAAATTAGATAGCTGGAAAGAGCTTGTAGAAAGATTTGGAACAACTCGAAGAAGACAACGTCTTCTAGTCGGACTAAAAAAAGTATTGCTAAATCTTCAACAAGCAGGTTGCCAAAAAGTCTATCTTGATGGTAGTTTTGTGACTAAAAAGCGAAAACCCAATGATTATGATGGTTTTTGGGAAAGCGAGAAAGTAAATCCAGAAAAGCTTGATAGTATCCTGCTGGATACTTCCTTAGAAGGATGTGGAGAGCAAAAGAAAAAGTATGGAGGAGAATTATTAACCGCAGATACGAGAGCCGTAAATGGTCAAACGATTTATGGTTATTATACAATAGATATAGAAAGAGGAATTACTAAAGGTATTGTTTGCGTTGAGTTACAGTTAGTGGATTTACAGCTATGGTTTTGAACGAAAAGGGATATGAACTTAGAAAAGCTCAAGCTCAAGAGTTTGAGAAAGCAATAGCAGAATTTTCTGACTATGCAATTCAACATCCTGAAATCGATTCAAGAATCTTAAAAGCAAGAGAAAATTCTTTACGGACTTTGTTAGTAAGAATCAACATAGAACTGGCAGAATATGAAGATAAACAGCTAGAAAGTTTAGCTTTGGCTGCTAAAAATTATCCAAAAATTAGTCAGCAAAGATATAAAAGTTTAACGAAATTAACTAATAAAATTCAAGAATCTAATCAAGTACAAAATCAAAATATCTATAGTTCTTCCCCGGATATTTCTGGAATGGCATGGAAGCAAACCTTGAAGCAAGTATTTGATAAAATCGATCAATACAATCCTAATAAAGAAACGGTATCGCAGTGGTTTTTATCGCTGTTCAAGCTTCAATATCGTAAGCTGGAAAAAGAATGTTTATAGCCTTGTTATTCATACTGACAAGATTCAGTATAAAATGAAAACTTTGATTCTTCTATGTTACTTATCGATGTGTCCTGGGGATTTTTAAGCTTTTTTACCTCTAGAAGAGTATCTTCAGGAATACCAATTCCCAAATTCTGATTAGGCAACTTAGAAATACCTAAATCAATTCCAATTAAGCAGCCATATTGATTGATAATAGAATTTCCTTCCGCTTTTGGTTTAATTGTACTATCGAAGCTGTTGTAGAAAAAATTATAAGTTTGATTTTTTTCCATTGGATTTAGATCGGTAATTTTACTATCAATTAAATTGAGATTTGAAGAAGGGTCTTCTGGAGACTGTTTAGCAGCCATATAAACTTTTTCTTCTAATGCAGCCTTATCTTTGCTCAGTTGAGCGATTTTGTATGTTTTATTGCTGTTAAAAGTCATTATAGCTAAGTGCTGACTCACCTCTGTAATAGATCTGTCGTATCTGTAATCTTCTCGTTCTTGATTAATGAATATAACAATTTGACGATTTTCTTTGTTTTCTAATAATTTTGCGGTGGTTAGAATATAATAAGTTGTATCTTGTTGAGGATGAGATTTGTCTGCTTTCTTGTCATAAGCAAAAATAATACCCGCAAAAAAACTAGATTTATTTGTTTTGGGCTCATAAACTTTAATAGTTACCGTACTTTCTTCTAATAAATTTTCTACTTCAGCTTCTGACGGAGGGAATATTTTATTAATCTGTCCGGGAAGATTAATCAATCTATTCTTGCTCAAAGCAGAAATTATCGGTAAAAAACCTATACCTATGAATAAACAAGACAAAAAACCTGAGCAATATAGAAATAGATTCTTTTTGAAGCGAGATTCTTTATTATTAGGCCATGTCCAAGGAGTTTTGTTAAGATTTTGTAAAAGAGCAACGACTGAAGCAGAACTTCGCCATTCATTGCTATATTCTATTTCCAAATGTTCTTGAGCTTCCCTGACAGCTAAAGGTAAAAAGTTACAACGAACTAATTTGAGCAAAAAGGTACTCAAAAATTCTGGAGAAAAAGGATCGAATATAGTCTCTCTCATGGCAATGACTTGAGGAATGTCAGAAGATTTTATTAGCTCCTTTGCTAAGGGTAGAGAATTACAATAGTTTAAAATAACAAGTTTTAAAGTTTTTATTCTGCTGACACGATCACAGAATAGTTTAAACGTTAGAGATTCTGTCTCATTAATCCAGATTTTTTCTTCTGAATTATCATTTGATCCATGGCCAAGCAAGTAAATAATATCAAATTTATGTTGAGATTCTGGATCGAGCCAATGAGTTAGATCACTCCCTCTAGTCTCTGTAGAAGGATACAATCTTAAATCAAGTTTAAGATTATGGCATATTGAAATAAACTTTTGCCATGCTGCTGTATCTTGTCTGGGGTCTAAATTTCTTGTATTCCCTGAGATAACCAAAACTTCTAGTGACTTATTAGGTAGTTGAACGTAAGCTGGTTGAGAAATTTTTCTTTGATCTTTTATTGCAAATACCAAGGGAATTTTTTGATAATTTGGGTCTTTCATTAATTCCCAATTATGCCAAAATAATTGAGATATAAAATTATCTTCACTCTGGATAACAAAGACGACTCTACAATTATCAACTGTTAGAAATTTCTCAATTTTACTTACAAAATTTTTCTCAATTTCTGCTCGAAAAGAAATATTTTTTAACCATTGATCTAACTTTTGATCTAAATTTTCCAAAGCAGAATTTAGTTCTCTTATCCAATTATCTTGTGCCGTATTCGTATTAGCACTCAAATTTTCAACATCCCTATTGTATATTTCTTTCCACACTCTATATTGATTATTAAGTTCTGAATGATCGCCTAGATCATGTTTACAGGTTTGACTAAGACGAAAATTATACAATCGTTGAATAGCCTGATCAAAGATTAACGCGCGCAATGGGTTAGTTGATAAATATTTTATTTGCAGAGAACATTGAATTTTATCATTGCTCCGTTCTAAATTGAGAATAACGTATTTAATCATGATTCAAATCAATTAGCTAAACTCGAAAACTACTAACTTGACACTCCCGTCGCTCTCATGCGAGGGATTCTTGGTTCACTGAGTTTCCTTAATCTGACAGGACGTATCCAACCAAACCAGAGGGAATCTCTCCCCAAGCGTGAGTTCCGGT
>VYKU01000141.1_pt1 | contig 19555 bp, 15 predicted proteins | sample 5114491 | NCBI WGS metagenome assembly VYKU01 (sample SAMN12291796, study PRJNA351875) | freshwater metagenome | isolation source: freshwater lake | place: USA: Michigan, Gull Lake | collected 2011-07-05 | reverse complement strand
CGGCGGCGTCGGCGGCGTCGGCCGGCCTCGCCACTATCGCCGGTTGGGCTGCCGGGCTGGTCTGGACCTTGGCCTGGTGTGGCGCTGCCCTGCTCGTTGCCGGGCTCGGCCGAGCGGTCGGGGCTTTGGTGTGGGTGTGCGGGTTGCTGGCCCGGTGAGTGGACGGGTTCGCCCCGTGGTGGGGTGTGGATGCGTGTGCCGTCGGGGCGGAGGCCCTCATCTCGGCGGGCCTCGGGGCTGCCCGGAGAGCCGCGGCCACGGCGGCGTTTCTTTTTGCGGCCCCCGCTGTTGATCCCTGAGAGAGAAAAGTTTTCACCCTCGGCGGCGGGTGCGTTCGGGTCCAGTTCCATCGCGAAGACTTCGGGCTGGGCGGGGTCTTGCTCCTCCTCGCCCGGCTCATCGACCTCGAAGACAAACTCTTCGAGGACCTCTTCGTCCTGGTCTTCTGGTTGTTCGGGGTCGACCCACTGCAGGAGCTGCTCGGGTGTGGCGTGGCGTTTGGGGAGGCGGTCGATCTCGATGTCGCTGCCCTGGGCGTCGTAGGCGTAGAAGGCGACGCGGTCGAGGCCTGTGGCGTCGGAGAGGCGGATGGCCAGTTGCTTGCCGGTGATGCGCTCGAGGCGTGAGAGGTGCTTGCGTTTGCTGCTGAGCAGTTCGCCCGCGACGCGGGGGTTGATGACCATCTCGGCCTTGGCGACCTTGGGGTGGTCCAGGAGTGCGGCGAGTTCGCGGAGTGCATCGGCGGCGACGCTGTCGGGGCGTTGGATCATGCCGCGGCCCCGGCAGGTTGGGCAGTCTTGGAAGTGGATGCTCTCGTGGCTGCCGCGCATGCGTTGGCGGGTGAGTTCCAGGACGCCGAACTCACCGATGGGGAGCACGGTGCTGCGTGCGCGGTCGGTTTCGAGGATGGCCTGGAAGCGTGCCTCGATATCGCGGCGGTGCTTGGCGCTGCGCATATCGATGAGGTCATTGATGACGATGCCGCCGAGGTCGCGGAGGCGGAGTTGCCGGCAGATTTCGTCGGCGGCTTCGAGGTTGGTGTTGTAGGCGTTTTCTTCGCTGTCGCCGGCGCTGCGGCTTTTGCCGCTGTTGACGTCGATGGCGACGAGTGCCTCGGCCTCGTCGATGACCAGGCGGCCGCCGGAGGGCAGTGGCACATCCCGGCTGTACATGGTGCGGATTTGCTCTTCGACGCCCAGGGCGTGGTAGATGGGGGTGTTGCCGGAGAAGTGCAGGAGTTTGGTGCTGCTGCGTGGGCTGAAGATGCGCATGAAGTTGGCGGCGCGTTTGAGGCCCGGCTCGCTGTCGATGATGACCTCGTCGGTGTCAGCGGTGAGCATGTCGCGCAGGGCGCGCAGGAGCAGGTCGCTCTCGGCGTAGAGCAGGCGGGTTTTGCTGCCGGCCTTGCGTCGTTTTTCCATGTCCTTTTGCAGGCGCATGAGGTAGGCCAGGTCGCGTTTGAGTTCGGTCTTGGTCCTGTCCAGCCCGGCGGTGCGGAGGATGAAGCCGAAGCCGTCGGGTAGGTCGAGCTGGTCGAGGATGGCGACCATCTTCTTGCGTAGTTCCTCATCTTCGACCTTTCGGCTGACGCCGACGCGGTCCATCTGGGGCATCATCACGAGGTAGCGGCCTGGGATGCTGAGGTAGCTGGTGACGGTGGGGCCTTTGCTGCCGACGCCCTCTTTGAGGACTTGGACGACGATTTCCTGGCCGCGTTTGAAGCAGTCTTGGATGGGTGGGCGGTCTCGGCGTGGTGTTTTTTTGCCGACGCGTTCGGTGGCGCCTTCTTCGCTGTCATCGCTGGGGAAGTAGTAGGGGTGGACGTCCGAGACGTGCAGGAAGCCGCCCTGGGGCAGGCCGAAGTCGATGAAGGCGGCCTGGATGGAGGGTTCGACGTTGGTTACGCGGCCGACGTAGATGTTGCCGACGTGCGAGACGCTGTCGCGTTTTTCGCTGAAGAACTCGTCGAGCCGGCCGTTGTTGACAACGGCGACGCGGCACTCTTCGCCCGGGACGTAGTTGATGATGAGTTGGCGCTTGATTTTATCTTTTGTTTCGGCCATGTGTGGCCCTTTCTTGGCCCGGGCGTGCGGACGCCTGCGTGCCGTTGGGGCGCTGCCGGTCTGGTTCCCGCCTGCAAGGACCTGAGGCCCACGGCCTCCCGCCCGCGCCAGGCCCAGGGTGGGGTCTGTGCGTGGGCCTTGCTTCCCCGGCGGCGGCGCGAGTGTTTCGCGCGTGCGGGCGGGGAGATGAGCGTCGCCTGCTCGTCGTGCCGGGCTCAAGCGACCAGGGCGACAGGCGCGTGGCCTGGCAACTGGTGCGAGCCGCCCGTGCGCACGTGCGCCGGCGACCGGTGTCCTTGCGGCGCGGGCCCCGGGCCTGCACGCCTGATGTCTGATCCGGGGCTATTCGGCGGAACGTCCGTCGAACGCCTCGGGGATGATCTTCCTGGTCGCGTCGCGCAGATAGCTGCTCACCGCGGCATCGGAATCAAGCCGGGAGGCCTTTTCGACCACCTGCTCGCACTGCTCTATTGTAACACTCCGGACGAGCCGTTTCACGGCCGGGAGGGCCGGGGCCGACGCCGAGAGGCTGCGGAGGCCCAAACCAAGCAAAAGCATGACATATTCCAGCTCCCCCGCGCTCTCGCCGCAGCAGGAGACGGGGATGTTCCCTGCCGAGGCGGCCCGAACGGTGTTGCGTACGAGGGCGACTACGGCGGGGTTCGCGGGGTTGTACATACCCGCGACCTGCTCGTTGGTGCGGTCGACGGCGAGGGTGTATTGCACGAGGTCGTTGGTGCCGATGGAGAAGAAGTCGGCCTGGTTGGCGAACATCTCGGCGCAGATCGCGGCGGAGGGGACCTCGACCATCATGCCGACTTTGATATTGGCGTCGACGGCGACGCCCTCGTCGCGGAGGTCTTCGATGACCTCGTTGAGGACGAAGCGTGCCCGGCGGAACTCTTCGGGGGTCGTTACCAGCGGGAACATGACGCGGACGGCGCCGAGTGCGCTGGCGCGGAGGATGGCGCGGAGTTGGCGTTTGAAGAGGCCGGGGTTTTGGAGGCAGTAGCGGATGCTCCGGCAGCCGAGCATGGGGTTGCGCTCGGGGTTGTCGGCGCGTTCTTGGGTGTATTTGTCGGCGCCCAGGTCCATGGTGCGGATCGTCAGGGGGCGCCCGCCCAGGAGGCCGACGCAGCGGGCGTAGGCCTGGTAGTGGTCCTCTTCGGTCGGTTCTTTGTCCTGGGCGAGGTAGAGGTACTCGGTGCGGTAGAGGCCGACGCCCGTGCCACCCGCGGCGAGGACCTGGGCAACTTCTTCGGGGAACTCGATGTTCCCTTGCAGGTCGATGGGCACGGCGTCGAGGGTCTGGCAGGGGAGCTCGCGGAGGTCGTCGAGTTTGAGGCGGAAGAGGCGGTCGCGCTCCCGGATTTTTCGGTAGCGGGCCAGCGTGGCTAGGTCGGGGTCGAGGATCACGGCACCGCTCTCGCCATCGATGATGACGGGCGTGCCGGGGGTGGCCAGTTCGGTTGCTTGCTTGCAGGCGACGACGGCGGGTATGCCGAGCGCGCGGGCGAAGATGCCGGTGTGCCCGGTGCGCCCGCCGGCCTCGGTAACAAAGCCGAGGACGTGCTCGCGGTTGAAGGATGCGGCCTGGCTGGGTGTCAGGTCGCGCGAGAGGACGACGGCGGGCTGCTTGATATTGGCCAGGCGCGAGACCGACTCGCCGACGAGGTGCTTGAGGACGCGCTGGGCCAGGTCGTTGACGTCGTCGACCTTGGTCTTGAAGGCCCCCTCGCCGAAGGCGGCAAAACGGTCGGCCAGGGCCTGGAGCGTGGCAAAGACGGCGTACTCGGCGGTTACGAGGTCATTTTCCACGGCGTGGCGCATCGGGAGCGTCAGCGACTTGTCGGCGAGCATCCCGATGTGGAAGGAGAAGATCTTGGCGGCCTCATCGCCCAGCTCGGCCTTGGTCTGGGCGCGCACGGCGGTGAGCTCGGCGATCGAGGCGCGGAGGGCCGAGTCCAGCCGGGCAAGCTCGGCGGGAGCGTCGGCGGGGGCGATGGCGCGTTTGGGAATGCGGCGTTTCTGGTCCTCGACGACGAACGCCGAGCCTATCGCTACGCCAGGGGAGACCGGTATGCCCCGCAGTTCACGCATCAGCGGTGATGGTAGCAACGGGGGGTGCGGTGCTGGCGTTTGCGCGGGGTGCGCAAACGATCCTTGCCCCCGCCGCGACGGCTTTGACCCCGCTATGCTCCTGCTCACGACTGTGGGCTGGCCTTTGCCGTCCTGTCGTGTGTTCACCGTCGCAGGCCTGCCCGCAGGGTTCTCAACCCGGCACACGCACGCGATCATCAGGGACAACCCGTGGCCCAAGAAATGCACTCCCCCGGCCAGCCCGGCCAGCCCAAATCCATACCCACACCCCCGGCCGTGTTGCCCGGCAGCCCTGCCGCGCCCGCAGGTGGCGCCGCCGGCGCACCCACAGGCTCAGCAAAGAAACGCCGGCGCCGACGCAAGAAACGTGGGCAGGGCGCACCAACACCCGACCAATCCAACCCCGACTCTGCCCAGCAACCCCAGCCCGCCCAGCAGCAACCGCCACAGGCACAACAGCAGCACCCCCGGCAAGGTCAGGGCCAAGGTCAGGGCCGTAACCAACGACCCGACTCTAACGCACACCACAACCAGCACCCCCAGCACCGCCAGCACAACAACGCCAACCAGGGCCACCCCCCACACGCCCCACACCGCCCGCAACATCAGCAGCAGCACCAGCAGCATCAGCAGCACTTTGCCGTGTCGATCGCCGGGTTTGATCCGCACACGGCACCGCGGATCAAGGCGTTCGAGGACCTGACCGTGATTGATCCCCGGCCACGGTTGACGCTGGAATACCGCGGGTGTGCGGACTCTTGCCGGCTGATTGATCTGTTTTGTCCAATTGGGCGCGGGCAGCGGGCGTTGATTGTCTCGCCGCCGAAGGCCGGGAAGACGACGCTGCTCAAGGACATTTCCTCGGCGATCGTGCACAATCACCCGGATGTAACGGTCATTGCGCTCTTGATCGACGAACGGCCGGAGGAGGTTACGGACTTTCGGCGGACGTTTGCGGCCTTTGGCACGCACCCCGACGGGTCGCCGCGTGCGCACGCGGTGGCTTCGAGCAACGACAACAACGTTGACAAGCACACCTCGCTGGCGATCGGCACGATGGAGTTGACCAAGCGGATGGTCGAGGCCGGCCGGCATGTTGTGGTGGTGCTGGATTCGATCACGCGGCTGGCGCGGGCGTTCAACAACTCCAGGCGGTTTGCAAGTTCTGGCCGAACGATGTCCGGCGGGATCGACGCCAAGGCCCTGGAAGTGCCCCGCCAAATCTTCGGCTCGGCGCGGAACACCGAAGAGGCCGGGAGTCTGACGATCATCGCCACGTGCCTGATCGACACCGGCAGCGCGATGGACCAGGTGATCTTCGAGGAGTTTAAGGGGTCGGGGAACATGGAGTTGATCCTGGACCGCAAGATCGCCGAGCGGCGGCTCTTCCCGGCGATCAACCTCGCGGCCAGCGGCACGCGGAAGGAGGACCTGATGCTCGATGCGCAGACGCTTAAGACAGTGACGGCGTTGCGCCGCAGGCTCATCAGCATGCCGCCACACGTGCAGGCGGAGCAGCTGATCGCGGCGATGAAACGGTTTGCCGATAATGCGACGCTGGTGGGGACGGCGGGGTGATTGGGGAGTCGGAGTGGGGGCCTACGTTTCATCGGCACCGCTTCCCTTCAATCCATGCCCATCTTCGTGATAGACTTTCTCTTATGTCCAGCGATCCGGCGGAGATCCTGACTTGCATGGCTGCGGCGTACGCGGCGTGCACGTCCTATTGCGATGAGGGCGTTGTAACAACAACGTTCTTCAGTCCATCGAGGGTGGTTCAGCGACGGCCGTTCTCTACCCGGTTTGTCCGTGATCAGGGGTTCCTCTTTGAGTTCCGCAGCAGGCGCGGTGAAGACGACTGGGATCAGTACGCTGTATGGAATGAAAATGGGCGTACCCGCACATGGTGGTCGAAGATGCCGGAGCGGGATGAGGCTGAATCGCTCGCCATGGCGCTGGCGGGTGGGACAGGCGTTTCGGGCGGCTCGGCGTATCGGGTGCCGCATCTGCTGATGCCGGAGATGGACAAGGACAACGGAGCCGCCCGTCCCCCTGAAGCCTTCAAGTTGTTAGAGTCTTCAGAGGCTGAATTGGAGGGGTGCGTGGTGATTGAACGGGTTCGTGACGCGCACGGCGCAGAGCAGATATGGATCGATCGATCCACACTGCTGATTCGCAGGGTGATCGCGCCCCGTTATCCGCTGAGGCCGCCACCGCCAGAGGCAGTCGAGCGGTTGAAGGCGATCAACCCGGCAGCCGCGGCCGAGATGGCCAAGCGGTTAGCCGAACGTGCTGGTCGCGAATCGGCTGAGGTCGAGACGACCACCGTCTATGAAGCGGCGTTCAACCCCTCGATCAGGGCGGAGGAACTCGTGTTTACGCGGCCGGGTTAGAGGAAGGTCAGGGATAAATTATAGTAGTTCGGGCTTATCGCTGACCCTGCTCCGTCTTGGTCTTCCTGCACGGGACGGCCTATTTGCTCTCCGCCCGGTGTTTCTTTATCAGCACGCTCAGCAGGATCACGTCGGCGGGTGTGAGGCCTTCGAGGCGGGAGGCCTGGCCGAGGGTTTCGGGTTGGAACCTCAACAGGGCGGTGCGGGCCTCGGTGCGGATCGAGGTGATGGCGCGGTAGTCGAAGTTGGGCGGGATGCGTTTGCGGTCGAGTTCGGACTGCCGGCGGACCTCGGCGTGGGCACGCTGGGCGAAGGGGTGGTAGAAGTGGTCGGTCTGCACGGCCAGCAGTGTCCGGTCGTCGGTGTCCGCGGGAAGGTTGGCGAGCATCGCGCGGACCTCGCCCAGCGGGATGCCCGGCCGGCGGAGGATTTCGCTTGCGGGCCGGCCGTCGATGCTCGTGGCGTTGATGGCGTTGTTGACGGCGTCGACGCGCGCTCGGCGATGGGCGAAGCGCTCCTGCCGGGCGCGCCCCAGCGCGGTGCCGTCGAGAAGGCCCCACTCGATGGCGCGGGGTGTCAGCCGGTCGGGCGCGTTGTCGGCACGCAACAGCACGCGGTGCTCGGCCCGGCTGGTGAACATGCGGTACGGCTCGATGGGGGTCTTGGTCGCCAGGTCGTCCAGCAGCACGCCGATGTAGGCCTCGCCGCGGGTGAGCACGACAAGCTCGGCGCCGATGGCCGATCGTGCGGCATTGGTGCCGGCGATCAGGCCCTGGGCGGCGGCCTCTTCGTAGCCGCTGGTGCCGTTGATCTGACCGGCCAGGAACAGGCCGGGGACGGGTTTGCTCTGGCAGGTGGCACTGAGTTGGTGGGGGCGGACCATGTCGTATTCGACGGCGTACCCGAAGCGGAGGATCTCGGCGTGCGCGCAGCCGGGCATGGCGCGGACGATGAACTCCTGCACGTCGGGCGGGAGGCTCGTGCTGATGCCGTTGCAATAGACCCAGTCATCGCGCAGGCTTTCGGGTTCGAGATAAACGTGGTGCGAGGCGCGGTCGGCAAAGCGGACGACTTTGTCTTCGATGCTCGGGCAGTAGCGTGGGCCGGTGCTGGCGATCTGGCCTGTGAACATGGGTGCGCGGTGGAGGTTTTTGCGGATGTGCTCGTGGACGGGCTCGCTGGTAGCCGTGATGCGGCACTCGACTTGTCGCAGGGCGGGGAAGTTTTGCAACCAGGGTGCGACGCCCGGCGGTGTGGGGCCGTGGGCGTTGAGTTCGGAGAACGGCTCGGGGTGCTCGTCGCCGAACTGTGGGGGGAGGCTTTCCCAGTCGATGGTCCCCCGGCGGAGCCTGGGCGGGGTGCCGGTCTTGAGCCGGCCGAGCTCGAAGCCGAGGTCGCGGAGGTTGGCCGAGATGCCGACGGCTGGCGCCTCGCCGAAGCGGCCGCCTGGGGTCTGCGTTTCGCCCGTGTGCATCAGGCCACGCATGAAGGTGCCGGTGGTGAGGACGACGGCGTGGGCGTGCAGGTCGATGGGGCCGGCGGGTGTGTGCAGCCTGATGCCCGCGACCTTGCCGGCGTTGAGGAGGATTTGCTCGACGCTTGCTTGCACGACGGCGATCTCTGGGCGTGATGCGATGATTTGTTGGACGGCGAGTGCGTAGGCGTGCTTGTCGCACTGTGCGCGTGGGCCGTGCACGGCCGCGCCTTTGCTGGTGTTGAGGACGCGGAACTGGATGCCCGCGGTATCGGTGGCCAAGCCCATGACGCCGTTGAGGGCGTCGATCTCGCGGACGATCTGGCCCTTGGCTAGCCCGCCGATGGCGGGGTTGCAGGACATGACGCCGATTTTGGTTGGGTCAAGTGTTACAAGCGCGACGCGTGGCTGGGAGGTGGGTTGCGCGCGGTGGGCGTTTGCGAGGATATTGGCCGCGCTCCACGCGGCTTCTACGCCCGCGTGCCCGCCGCCGACGACGATGACGTCATAGACCTGTTGCACCGGGTGGATTGTTCGCACGCCGGGGTGGGTGAGCGTGCAGAGCAAAGCCACCTATGGCCCGGCAGGAACCCGGCAGTAACCCGGCAGGGGGTGCGTTCAGGGGGTTGTGGGATCGAGGCCTAGCAGGGCCCGGCGGCGGCGGAGGTGCTAGGCGGCGCAGGGTGGTGGGCGGTTGTCCCCTTGCTCGGGCTGAGCGGGGAACTTGTAGTTGTCCACCTCCTGGCGGAGTTTGTTGACAAGCCGCTGGGCGCGGTCAAGGTGGGTGCCGATGTGCGCTTCAAGGTCGGCCAGGGTCGAATCGTGTGGTTCCACTTGCGTCGTCAGGCGGGCGATGCGCTGGCGGTTGAGTTTTTGCACCGCCTCGGCGGGGAAGGGGAGTGAGTCGGGGGCGTCGGTGGCCCGGTGGTTGTGCTTGACGGGGGGGTTGGGCTGGGTGTCCGAGTCCTTGACGAGCTTGAGGGGGTTCATATGTATTGCTCCTGTCGCCATCGGTATAGAGAAGGTCGGACATACAAGAGGCCGGGTCCAGTTGTGGATGACTGATTCCTTTCAGTGCAAGCCCTGCACCTGATAAAGGAGTGTGCCTTGGTGTACGTGGGCGGCCCAAGTTACCAGTTGCGGTGGCGATAACTTGCAGCCGGGGTGTGGGGCTTGGTCCGTTTACGCGGCGTGGCGGGCGGGAGCCGGGGTTGTGGGGGTGGTGGTCTGTGTGAGGGTGCCGGTGGTGGCGCGGTCGACGAGCTGGACCATCTCGGCGAGTTCGGGTTTGGGGATTTGCATATCGGCGCCGACTTGTTGGCCTTTGTTGCGGTTGTCGTCGCTGATGAGGGAGCTGAAGAGGATGACGGGGATGTGCTTGAGGGCGGGGTTGTCCTTGATGCGTTTGCACAGGTGCAGGCCGTCGATGCGGGGCATCTCGATGTCCGAGACGACGGCGTCGGGCTGGGGTTCTGCTTGGATGGCCTCCCAAGCGCTTTCGCCGTTGTCGTAGACCTCGGCCCTGGCGTAGCCGTTGGCGCGAAAGACGCGTTCGATGACCGAGCGCATGAACGGGGAGTCCTCGGCGATGATGACGCGTTTGTTTGCGCGGTCGGCGTTGGCGAGGTTGGGGACGTCGTGGACCTTGAGTTTGTCCTGCATGAGGATGGCGTCGGCGACGGACTCGAAGTCGACCATAAGGATGAGCCGGTCTTTGATCTCGACGATCCCCGTGGTGCTCGAGACGGCGTGGGCGTTGGCGTGGGTGGTGTGTGCGGCCAGGCCCTGCAGGCCCGGGGCCGGTCGGACGCGGCTCCAACTCAGGCGGTGGATCTGCTCGACGGCGTCAACGACGAACCCGGCGCGGAGGCCGTTGAACTCGGTGATGATGACGCGTTTGTCGGCGGATATGGCGGTCGTGGGATTCGTGTCGGTGTTGTTCACGTTGAGGTGCTTGGCCAGGTCGATGACGGGTATGACGTTCCCGCGGATATTGAACATCCCGATGACGGAGGGGTGCTGCGCGGGGGAGGCGGTTGTGGGCTGGCTGCGGATGACCTCGCGCACCTTGGCGACGTTGACGCCAAACCACCCCGAGGCGAGCTGAAAGACAAGGACCTCCAGCTCGTTGGTCCCTGCTTCCAGGAGGATGTCGCCGGTGAGGTTGGGGGGTGTGCCGGTGGCCATGGTCTGCTCCATTAGTGCTAGAGGTAACCAGATCGGCATGGCAGGGGCGCGGGCGCAGGTCCGGGTGGGATTATCGCGCGGGGGGATCTATCCTCGGCCCTATGGCCAAGCCAAAAGCGCGGGTTGCGGGTGCGTTGACGGCTCGGCGTGCGGACCGGCACGCGCTCTACCAGATGAGCGTGCAGGAGCCGGGGGTGGACCTGGACGTGGTGGACATGGTCTACAAGCGTGCCAACGGCAGATTGCCGGTGCGGCTGCGGGAGGACTTCTGCGGCACGGCGCTCACCGCCTCATGCTTTGTGCGCCGGCGCGCTGGGAACATCGCGGTGGGGGTGGACCTGGACCCTGAGCCAATCGCCTGGGGGCGTGCGAACATTGTGCCGGCCTTGACGCCTGAGCAGGGGGATAGGCTGACGGTGCTGCGCGGGGACGTGCGTGGCGAGCGGGCACGCAAGGCCGGGCCGTTTGATGTGGTGCTGGCGTTTAACTTCTCCTACTGGATCTTCCGCCAGCGGTCGGTGCTGCGTGGGTACTTCGAGCAGGTGCGTGCGGCACTGGGCAAGGGGGGCGTGTTCTTCCTGGACTGCATGGCGGGCAGCGATGTGATGGTCGAGCAGCAGGAGCGGACGCGCAAGAAAGGCTTTGTGTATGTGTGGGACCAGAGGCGGTACGACCCGCTGACAGGGTCGCTGACGTGCGCGATCTCGTTTGAGTTTGCCGATGGGTCGAGGATCAAGGACGCGTTTGTCTATCAGTGGAGGTTGTGGACCGTCTCGGAGCTGCGGGATGTTTTGGCCGACGCTGGGTTTGCGACCGTGGAGGCGTACGTCGAGAAGGAAGACAAGAAGGGCAACGGCACGGGGGAGTATGCCAAGCGCGAGTCGGCGCCGGCGGACCGGTGCTTGTTGACATATCTCGTTGCGCGCGGGTGAGAGAAGAAGTTTTTACTCCAGAGGTCCCTCAGGGCCAGGAGGGGAATCTACTCAGAGGACAGGGGGCAGAGGTTTTCAGAGTGGTTTTGGGGGTTCAAGTTGGGGATGCCTTCGGCCCCAGCGGGGCCACGGGGTGTAGCCACGGGTGAAGCCCGAGCTTCTCGGGCGCAACCCGTGGAAGATCGGCACCCGGTGCGCACCGCCCCGGCAGGGGCGGAGGAGAGAGATAGAGTGCCCGACGGCTCTAGGCTTAGGGATGCCGACGATGTTGATGCGGGAGGCGCACTGTCATATTGGTTTGCTCGGCGCGGCGATGGCTCTGCCCACCATTACGCGGTGTGCGTCGGTGGGCGAGGTGCTTGCGATGGTCGGGCAGCTCGCGCGCAAGGCCAAGCCTGGGCAGTGGGTGCGTGTGCTCGGTGCTCGGCACCAGGGGTGGCGCGAGCGGCGGTGGCCCACGGTCGAGGAGTTGGACGCGGCGACCGCGGGCGTGCCGACGGTTGTCATGTCAATGGACTGGCACGAGTGCGTGGCCAACACCCCGGCGATGACGCTCGCGGGGCTTGCGCCCGGGGCCCGCGTCGGGGCCAACGGGGTCGTGCACGTCGATACCAATGGGTTGGCCACGGGGCTGCTCATCGAGCACGCGGCGTACGCGGCGTGGGAGTCGGCCCCGGCTGCGCCGGCGGGCGCGCTGCCGGGGTTCGTGCGGGCGGGGCTGGCGCGGTATCAAGAGTTGGGCTTCGCCGAGGTGCACGATCTGCGGACAGAGCCGGCGTTAGCAAAGGCCCTGCTAGAAATGGACGCGAGTGGCGAACTGGCGCGGTTGGGCGTGCGCGTGGTGATGTTCCCGCTGGTGCGGGATTTGCCGGAGGTTGTTGAGATGGTTGCCCAAGCTGGTGGCAGCGGGCGTCTGCGGGTCGGTGGGGGGAAGATTTTTATCGACGGGACGCTCAACGCGCGCACCGCGGCAACGCTGCAGCCGTGCGCTGAGCCGATCGCGAGTTGCACACTCGGCAAGATGATGGTGGAGCCTGAAGAGATCGACGCGCAGATGCGCGCGTGCGATGCCTTCGGCCTACCAATGGCCGCGCACGCCATCGGGGACCGAGCCGTGCGTGCGGTGCTCGATTCGGTTGCGCGCGTCCGGCCCGCCACGCCGGGCACGCGTATTGAGCACTGCGAGTTGATCGACCCGGCGGACGTGCCGAGGTTTGCGGAGTTGGGTGTCACGGCAAGCGTGCAGCCTTGTCATCTGCTGGTGGACATGCCGGTGCTGACGCGGGTGTACGGGCACGCCCTGCACAAGGTGCTCCCGTTGCGGTCGCTGCTGGCCTCGGGGCTGCGCGCGGGATCGCTGGTGGGGGGGCTGGTCTTTGGGTCTGATGCGCCGATAGTCGGGCCAGAGCCTGCCGACTCTGTGCTCGCAGCAATGACCCTCGGCGACGGCTTCGCGTCGCTGAACCCCGGCGAGGCGATCGACGACGCAACGGCGTGGAAGTGCTTTGCAGTTGGGTGAGGGGGATGTTTACTCCAGAGGTCGCAGAGGGCCCGGAGGGATTTACTCAGAGGACGGAGGTACAGAGGTCTTCAGAGTGGTTTTTCGGGGTTTGGGTTGGGGATGACTTCGGCCCCAGCGGGGCCGCGGGGTGTAGCCACGGGTGCAGCCCGTGCTTCGCGGGGGCAACCCGTGGATGATGGGGCTTCTTGCGCCCCGCCCCAGCAAGGGCGGGTTATTCAGATCGCGCACCTCTCCACGGGTTCCGGCGGGGAAGCCCCGCCTTCACCCGTGGCTACATCCCGCAACCCCTTTGAGGTTGAAGACGATGCAAGACGCAACCCCTTCGGGGTGAAGGTGCTCAAAGCCACACCCTGCATGTACTCCGCGTTCCTCTCTCTGCCTCCGCGATCTTCGCGAACCTCTTCTATGAGGATTGTGGCGTGTGCGAACCCCACCCTTGCCCCTCCCCGCCGGAACTTTCTGGGGGAGGGGTTCAGAAAGCGTCGGCGATCTCTCTTGCCCTTACCTCTCGTCGCTCATCGCTCATCGCTCATCGCTCATCACTCATCACTACGCCTGTGCCTTCTTGCGGCGGTATTCCAGGTTCCCAAGTTGCCCGCACGCGGCCATCTGGTCTCGCCCTTTGGTCCGTCGGCGTTTGACGTAGACGCCTGTGCTGGCCAGTGTGGTGATGAAGCGTTCGACGGTTTCCTCGTCGGGCGCGGGCCAGGGTGAGTCTTGCCGGGGGTTGTAGGGGATGACGTTGACGCAGCAGCGCAGGGGTGCGTCTGCGTCGCCCTGGATCCAGTTGGCAAGCTCTCGGGCGTGCTCGTCGAGGTCGTTGACGCCGGGGATGAGGACGTACTCGAGCATGATGTGCCCGCTGCCATGGCGGGGCCAATCGGCGATCGCGTCGCGGAGTTTGTGCATGGGCATCGGGCGGTTGATGGGCATGATGCCCGAGCGGATGTCGTCGCTCGGTGCGTTGACAGACACGGCCAGGCCCAGGCGGTGGTAGCCCGGGGTCAGGATCAGCCCGCGAAGCTTGGCCAGCCCGTCGATGCGCCCGACGGTGCTGATGGTGATCCGCGAGGAGGCGATGTTCGGCCCACGCCGGTCTGTCAGCACGTAGATCGCCTGTGCCACGGCATCAAAGTTGTCCAGCGGCTCGCCCATGCCCATAAAGACGATGTTGCGGATCGGGGCGCCCGCGTCCGGGCGCGTCAGCAAATGCTCGGCGGCGAACCACTGCTGGACGATCTCTTGTGCCGTCAGCGAGCGCACCAGCCCCATCTGTGCCGTCTGGCAGAACGCACACCCCATCGCGCAGCCAACCTGCGACGAGAGGCAGAGCGTGTACGAGCGGGTGTTGCTCTTACCCATCATCGGGATCAGGACCGACTCGGTCTCGAGTGTGGTGGTTGTCGCAGGTGTGGTTGCTGTTGGTGCCTGCCCGGCGATGGTGAGGTTGATGGTCTTTGCCGTTGGCGTCCCGGCAAGGTCTTTGGGGACGCGCTGCGTGAACTTGATGACCGTCCCCTCGGGGCTTTCGCTGGCCAGCACCTGGTCAATCGGGGCGACGTGCGGGGCGGGTGCGGGCAGGGACCACTGGCCTGTGCGGAAAAACGCCGAGTATCCGCGGAGGGCACCAGTAGTGCCGTCGTGCACGGCACGGCGGGCGGCATGGGCGAACTCTTGGCTCGTCAGGGCAAGGATGTTGGCGAAGGCCTGCACGCTGATGATATTGGGGGGAAGACAAATAGCCAAATGGTCAAATGGCCAAATGCTCAAATGTTTCGATGATGGGTGCATCAGTTATTTGGCCATTTGGCAATTTGACCATTTGACCATTTTCATCCGCCGCCCGACGCCGGCAAACCCGGGTGGGCCATTTGCCCGTCCCCGCCTGTTTGCCGGCGTTGGCCCGCCAGTGCGTTTGGTTGGCCTGGCTGGCGTGCCGATGGTGCGCTCAGGTCTGCACGGCACGGATGCACCGCCACAAACCCGACCCCGCCCGATCAGCCACGCTCGCAAGGGCCAAGACGCGCGGACCGCCAAAGTTGAAACTACCAGGTAGTAGCAAGGTTCGTCGGAGCGTGTTGCGCCATGGCGTGCTCACGCGCGCCCGGCATGGGGTAGAACTTCTCGAGCGCATCGAGCAGCAGGTGCTCATCGCAAAGCGCTAGCGCGCAGTCCTCAGCGATAGACCGGTTGACATAACGCAACGCCCTGGGCAGGTAACGCTGCGCGGTTGCCAGCAGCACACCCTCAGGCACCCGGCGCAGCGGCAACACCTTGAACTGCCAAGCCTGCCGGCGGTTGACCAGGGCCTGCACCGTCGTGTCCACGGCCTCGGCCGTCGGGTTCACACGCGGCGCGTAGTACGCAAGCTGCGCCGCCCAGGCCCGGTCAAGGCTCTCGGGCGCAAGCCCAAAGAGCTCCTCGGCCAGCACGCCGAAGGGGCGGGCCTTGGTCTGCTGGTGCGCAACGATCTCGTCGCGCTGATCAGCCGTAAGCATCCCTTGTTGAACGAGCAGGTCGCCGATGCGGAGCATGTTCGCCTCCTTCTGTCAACGCCCCGTGGCGGTGACACAACATGGATCGACCCCCGGGCCGCCCCGCTCAACGACCCACGTCAATGCACCCGCACGCGCGCGGCGTGGGGAAGTTGTGCCGAGCGGGCGCACCGTGCCGGGCACGCAAGCCGAGGCGGGTCGCGCATGCAAAAACTATTCCGGCTGCCCTTGACACCGCGCACTTTGTATTGCATGCGGGTGGGGCTGCGTGGCAGCAGCGGGGTCTATTCTCGGGCGCGTGCGTGCGGGCGTGCGCGCTGGTGCCTGGGTGTGCCAAAGAGCCTAGAAATCCGGACGTTCAGGCCGTGTTTTCAGACCCCCCGGCTCAGATATGGGGCGGGCCTGGCGCGTCGGCGTGCGGGCTTTTACACGGGCGTGGACCTCTACGATCGTGCCATGGCCGACCTTTGGTCCAAGCAGCGTCGGCTCGCCGTGGCAGCCGTCGAGCCGCTGGCGGTGCGGATGCGCCCGCGCACGCTCGACGAGTTCGCCGGGCAGGGGCACATCCTCGGGCCGGGCAAGTTGCTCCGCCGCATGTTGCAGGCCGATGCACTCAGTTCGTTGATCCTCTTCGGCCCCCCCGGCGTCGGCAAGACGACGCTCGCAGAGGTCATCGCCGCAACGCTGAGCCGACACTACGAGCGTGAGAACGCCTCGGCCGTGGGCGTGGCACGCATCCGCGAGATCATCGCCAGCGCCGAGCGCCGGCTGCAAGACAACGGGCAACGCACGATCCTGTTCCTTGACGAGATACACCGCTTCAGCAAAGCGCAGCAGGACGTGCTGCTCGGCGACGTCGAGCGTGGCGTCATCACGCTCATCGGCGCAACGACGGAGAACCCGCTCTTTGCCGTCAACAGCGCGCTGGTCAGCCGAAGCACGCTGCTGCGCTTCGAGCCGCTCAGCGAGCAGGAGATCATCACGCTCCTCCGCCGGGCGATAGCCGACAAAGAGCGTGGCTACGGCACGATGGACCTCGCCGTCGCCGACGATGCCCTCGCCCTCTGGGCACGCCTGAGCGACGGCGACGCCCGGCGAGCGCTGACGGCGCTGGAGGTGGCGGTCCGATCGTCGGAGGGTGTGCCTCTGGGTACCCCGGACCTCCGGGCCGGGAGTCTTGGGGCTGATACGCCCGGCCCGGAGGTCCGGGGTACCCACAAACTCACCATCGACCTCGCCACCGCTGAAGAATCGATCCAGCAAAAAGCCGCCGTCTACGACGGCACCGGCGACGAGCATTACGATGCCATCAGCGCGATGATCAAGTCGATCCGTGGCTGCGACCCAGACGCCGCCGTCTACTGGCTCGCACGCATGCTCGAAGCCGGCGAGGACCCACGCTTCATCGCCCGAAGGCTCGCGGTCATCGCCAGCGAGGACGTCGGCAACGCCGACCCGCGCGCCATCACGCTCGCCGACAGCGCCTGGCAACTGACCGAACGCCTCGGCATGCCCGAGTGCCGCATTACGCTGAGCCAGTGCGCCATCTACCTGGCACTGACAAGCAAAAGCAACGCCTCGATCCTGGCCATCGACGAAGCACTCGAAGATGTCCGGGCAGGACGCACCCTCCCCGTCCCCGCGCACGTCAAAGACACCAACGTCCGCAAGGCCGCGTCCAAAGGTGGCATCAAGGGTGGCCAGCGCTACGACTACAACCACGAGGTAACCACCACCGGCCCAGCCGGCGAAATCGGCGGCATCACCGCGCAAGACTACCTGGGCACCAGCAAGACCTACTACCGCCCAAGCGAACGCGGGGCCGAGAAGATACTCAAGGAACGCCTGGAGGCGATCCGAGCCGAACGCAGACGGCTGCAAGGGCCGGGGTGATTGAGATAAACGCTGGGACCGGTCGCGGGATCAAATCTCACCACTGCACATCGCTGTGCGCCAATCCCCACTCATCGCTCATCGCTCATCACTCGTCGCTACCGCACCTACGCCGCCAGATCATCCTCATCGGCCGCGTCCAGCCCGTCGCCGACGCGCCCCCACTTGTCGCGTGGCAGGTGCCTGTGGTGGATGCGGATGACCTTGGCTAGTTGCAACGCAAACTCATCGCGGATCATCGCCAGCGTCTCGGGCGTCTGTGCCGGGAAGGGCTGGGCCTGGTCGCGGAAGATCATGAAAACCGCGAGTGTTTCGTTCTCCTGCCGGCAGGCGAAGGCCATCGCCCGCTGCCCGCGCACCCACTCGACCCCTTCGCCGATCGCCCCCTGGATCGCCGACGCGTCGTGCAATTCCAGCACCCCGATCGTCTTCTCCAGCCTCGGCGCGGCGATATTGGCCAGGTGGTCCAGCATCACCTCGGCCGTCTCCTTCGGGCACGAATAGTTCACGTATGCCCCGAGCTGATACTCACCCGTCGAGCCGGGCAGAAAGACCGCGGCGTTGGTCGGGCCCAGCCTCGCCAGCACAAACTCCAGCGCGTGCCGCAGCAGCGCCTCGACGTCCAGCTCGGCGCTGATGAGTTTCTTGAAGTCCACACGCAGCGCAACGGCTTTCTGCTCGACGCTCGCCTGCTGGCCCGGCAAGGACGCCTCGCCCTTGGGGATCGGCTTGGCGAGCACGCGTGGCGGTGCCGTCGGCGACGCCTTGCACGCTGCCCGCACCCGCCGGCTCAGTTCGCGCGGCTTGATGTCCGCGCTGACGATGTCCGCCGCACCCGCACGCATGACCGCCACGGCCTCGTCGAACGTAACACTCGGGCACAGGATCACCGCGGCAATCTGCCGGGCGCCCAACTCACGCACCAGTTTCAGCGTCGCGGGCGTGCACGCCTCGGCGTCGATCACCGCCGCGGCATAGATCTCCTGCGCAGGCTTCTTGCTCTTCTGGCACCGCGCCAGCAGCGAGATCGCGCTCGCCGCCGAGTCCGTCAACTCGCAGCGCAGGTGGTCCTGCTGTAACGCCTTGTCAAGCCCCGCCCGGCGCGAGGCATCCGCAGCGACAACGAGAACGCGCGGGGTGGCGTGTGGGCCGATCCGCGCGTGGGGCTCACCCTCGCCACGCCCTGCACCGCTGCCGTCGGTTGTCCTGTCGAACACGCCCATATCGCCTCCATGTGCTCGCTGCCAGCCCGGCCTCCGGTGCCGATGCCGTTGATTGGCCTTGAGGCTTTCGGCACTTTTCACACCCGGGTTGAGCCCGGCGGGGGCGAAATCCCCCCGCGCACGGCCCGCACGACTGAAACCGCCGGGAACAGGCCCGCGACTTCCTCCCGAGCAACTACGCGGGTCGGAAAACTCGGGTTCAACGATTGCAAAACCAGGTGCGTGTGCGTCCCAGGCTCGCGCGCCCGCGGCCCCGCGCCAGGCCCGTCAAGACCCCACGAAAACCACACACGCTTGAACGCCACCTCCGCAGCACGCTCCAAACGCACAAAGCAGTCGCTCCCATCAGGCACCTCCTTGCCCGGCGAGAAGACCACCACGTCCCCTGCGCGATACTCCGGCAGCATGCTCTCGCCAACAACCGTGCACGCGAAAGCGTCCGCATCGTGTACGTCAGCAACGCGCACATGCCGGTCAGACGTGCGGGCCGGGTAACCCAGGTCCGTAAACTCCTGCGCCTGCCCAGCCTGCACCGCGTTGATCAACGGCACCTCGGCCCACGCCGGCTGCACATGCCCAAGCTCCCCGCCCGGCGCGCCCCCCTGCACGCCGGCGTCCAGCGCACGCACCAGCGAGGCCAACTTCCCGCTCCGGTACAGATCGTCGAGCGAACTGCTGCGCATCGCCTGCCCAAGCTCCGCCGCGGCCACCCGGCTGCGGTGCAACTGCGACAGCTCATCGCGCGTCGCAGGCTCCGCACGCGCCCACCGCGCCGCGCGAAGCAGTTCCCCAACGCCCAGCCGCAACGCATCCTCAAGGCGACCGATCAGCTCATCGCTGGGCACCCCGGCGTTCTTGCCGTTCTCGATCTGCGAGAGGTAACTACGCCCGCACCCGACCCATTGCGAAAGCTCCTCAAGAGTCATCCCACGCGCGCGGCGGGCCGCACGCACACGCTCGCCTAAGGGCGTTGTTAGGTGCATGGGCTCGCTCCCCTTGCGCTTGTTCCCCTACCCACGCCTCTCAACCCACCCATTAGGGTGGTAGGAAGACCCCACTTCTTCATCATCATCCCCGACCTCTTGCGCAATCTTATGGACATACCAAACAGGGTACTTGCAAATAGGTTCACTGTCAAGTAAACATACCCATAAGTTTCGGTCCCTAGCACCCCAAACCGCAAGAGAGACCCATGTTGACACAGATAACCCCAACCTTCCCCAGCACGACGATGATCCCAACCCCATCGCCCGTTCCTTCCCCCACCCGCCCG
>VYKU01000140.1_pt1 | contig 20413 bp, 14 predicted proteins | sample 5114491 | NCBI WGS metagenome assembly VYKU01 (sample SAMN12291796, study PRJNA351875) | freshwater metagenome | isolation source: freshwater lake | place: USA: Michigan, Gull Lake | collected 2011-07-05 | reverse complement strand
GGGCGGGACGAGTTTTTTCGGGCGTGAGGCGCGGGGCAGACGGTTCGGGTTCATCGTCGATGTCTCGGGGTCGATGGAGGGTGAAAAGTTGGCGATGCTCAAGCGGGAGTTGTCGTCGGCGATCAACAAACTCCCGGAAAATGCGCAGTTTGTCATCCTTCCATTCGAGAGCGGGGTGCGGAACTTCATGCTCGGGGGCAAATATGCACAGGCCACCAGAAAAAACAAGCAGACCGCCCTGCGCGAGATTGAGGGCCTGACGGCCGCGGGTGGCACCGAGCCCTTCGGCGGGTTTCTGACCGTTCTGAACCTGCGGCCACGCCCGGACGCGATTTATTTCATGACCGACGGGCAGTTCAACAACGACGTGCCCGAGAAGATCAGGTCGCTGATGCGCGGCGGTCGCAATGTGCCGATCCACGGCATCTGCCTCATGGACAACAGTTCTGAGGAGATGATGCGCAAAATCGCGTCGATGAGCGAGGGGACGTACACGTTCATCACCCCCGGGGGGAAACGGCCATGAACAGGGCGTACTCGGCGGTCCTGGCGGGGGTTCTCCTGCTTGTTGTGGGTGTGCGCGGTGCCAATGCCGAGGGGACGTTTGTCCGCCTGCGCGGGCAGGCGGGGGAGTTGCGGGGAGCGGTCTCGGCGCAGAACGGGGGGGTGCTCGTCAAGGTTGATGGGCAGGCGGACCGGTTGATCTCCTGGCACCTGGTGCGCGAGACGGACGTGGCGGGTTGCGAGGGGTCGATGGCCCGGGGGCTTGAGTTGATGCGTGGGGTGTCGCGCGTGGACCGGGGTGATGTGCCGATGGCCGGGGAGGCCCTTGAGCCGTTGATTGAGAAGATGGCGTTAGAGGGGACGCTGGTGGGGCCAACGGGACTTGCAACTGCGGAAGCGGTGCTGCGGGTTCGGCTGGCGCGGGGGAGCCAGACGGGTGCGACGCTGGCGTGGCTCGCCTGGTTCGACGCGGCGAGCGAGCGGCCTGTGATCGTCGAGGATGCGCTGAACAAGGGTCTGATCTGGATTGGGGATCGGTCAGCCGGGGGTCTGAGCGCGGGGGATGCAAGTGTGGACGGCGGCACCGGGCTGTGCCCGCACCTGCCGCCGATATTTGGGCCGGTGATCGCGACGCCCGCGTTGACGGGGATGCTCGGCAGCAGCGAGTTTGCCCGGCTCGGCTCGGCGCCGGCTGGCTCGCCGGTGCGGGATGTGGTGAGGGCATATCAGGCCGCGGCGGCGTTTGAGGTCTCCGGCGCGGAGTTCAAGCCCGATGGTGAGCCGAGCGGGGACGTAGCGCAGATGGTCGTTGACATCGTGCTCGCGCGTGCAGGTGATGATGCGGCCAGGCAGGGCGCGCGGGGGCGGCTTCGGCAGCGGCTGGAGAGGTTGACCAAGGCCGAGCTCAACCGCGAGGTGCAGGCCGAGGAGCCGGAGATGCTCGACACGCTCTGGATGCGATCGTGGCTGCACCTGGGTATCGGGCGTTCGCTGCTGCGTGAGGTGGACCCGGCACAGAAGCGTGAGGGGATCGTCGAGATATTGACCGTGCCGGCGCTCTTTGCCGAGGAGGTGCCCGGGCTGGCTGCTGGTGCGCTGGTGGAGGCCCGCGGCGAACTGGTCAAGCTCGGCGAGCCGGTGGAACTGGTCAACAAGGAGTTGCAGGCAAAGTACCCCGACGCGGCGGGCGTGCAGATGCCGTAGGGTGGGTTGTACGGGAGCAAGGTCGTATCAGTTGGGCGGTCGAGTCAATACAAGAAGGATGACGCATGGTGCATGAGATGGGTCTGATGGCATGGACGTTGGCCGCCGAGGGTGGCCAGGGTGCGGGCGGCAAGTCGGTGCTGGGGTACATCCACGCCGGGGGTGTGATCTCATATGTGCTGGTGCTCGTCTCGATGGGGGCGGTGGCGCTGATGATCGCCAACATGGTGCTGCTGCGGCGGTCAAGCCTCGCGCCCGATCATGTTGTTGAGGGGCTGCGCCGATTGGTCGGTGAGAGGCGTGTAGATGAGATTCCGTCGTTCTGCGCGACGGCTGAGAACGACAGTTTCCTATCGCGTGTGATCGCCGGGGGTTTGGCGAAGGTGGGCAGGTCGCAGTTCGGGCTGCTGGAGTTGCGGCCCGCGCTGGAGGAGGCGGGCGCACGGGAGCTAGACCGGCTCGAGCGGATCAACCACGGCATATCGATGATCGCGGCCCTTGGCCCGATGCTCGGTCTGCTGGGGACCGTCGGCGGGATGATCGGGGCGTTTGCGACCCTCGGCGGCGGGAGCGGGGCGGCAAAGAACGAGCAGCTGGCGGCGTACATGTCCGTCGCGCTAGTGACGACGGCCGAGGGATTGATCGTGGCGATCCCGTGCACGTTTGCGTACATGATCTTTAAACGCAGGACCGACCGGCTTGTCTCGGAGGTCGGCGACGTGGCCGAGGAGATCATGAGCGGGCTGGCGGCGCCGGCCGGGGTAGCGGCAAAGGGTGCGGCCAGGGCGGGAGTTGCGCGTTCGGCGGGGGCGGCTTGAGCGGTCAATAGTCGAGCACACGCATGAACTTTCGCAAAAAACTCCGGGTGCGCGAGGAAGCGGGGTTTGACCTGACGGCGATGATCGACATCACGCTGTTGCTGCTGACGTTCTTTGTCATGGGCTCACAGTTCCAGCAGTCGATGCGCGCGGAGATGGAGCTGCCCAATCAAGCCGGCGAGGCCCCCAGGGCCGAGAGCACGCGTGCGATGCTGGTGGACCTGCTCAAGGACGGGACGCTGCGAGCGGTCAATGGCAGGGCGCTGACGGTGGCGGAGTTTACCGATGACGTGCGGCGTGAGGTGCAGGCCTCGGGTGGGCCGGGCAAGAGCGATGTGCAGTTGACGGTGCGTGCCGACCGCAACGCGCCGGCGCTGCACCTGAACAATCTGGCGTTGGAGCTGGCCCGTGCGGGGCTGCGGACGTGGCATCTTGCGACGCAGGGCAGCAAGGTGGAGGGCATGCAGTGAACCTCCGCCGAGCACGTAAAGACACGAGTGTCGCCCCGCTGCCGTTGATCGCGTTGATCGATGTGGTGCTGTTCATGCTGATGTACTTCATCATCGCCGGGACGCTCGCGCCGGCCGAGGGTGAGTTGCCGGCGACGCTGTCGGCCGAGAAGCGTGGCGCGGGCAGCGGCGGTGAGTTCTCCTCGCAGGTGTTGCGTGTGTCAGCGCGGGGGGCCGGCGCGTCGTTTGCGCTCGGCAGCCGGGTGGTGCAGGACCAGGCCTCGCTGACGGCGATCTTGCGTGAACTGCCCAAAGAGCCTGGGGTTGTTGTGCGTGTGGATGATGACGTGCTGGTGCAGTGGGCCGCAGCGGCGTTGCAGGCGGCGCGGGACGCGGGCTTTACGCGGGTGAGTTATGTTGCGGGCAAGTAGGCGGACAGGTCGAGCGGGCGTGCCCCTGGCGTGTGCCGGGGTGGTGCGGGCGTTGTGCCAGCCGGTGCACGCGCAGGTGCGCAAGGCCGCGCCGCCGAGTGAGTCTGAGCGTGTGGCCGACTATCTGCAGGCGATGGGCCTGCGGTCGCTGCTGATCGACCAACTCACGGCCCGGCTGAAGGTCGTCCAGGGCGCGGAGAAGGAGCGGATCGTCGAGCGGCTGGGGAAGCTTTATGCCTCTGCGATCGCGGACGCCAAGGGCGCGGCGGCGCGTGCGGAGCTTGTGGCCGCAGCGGAGAAACTCCTCAACTCGGCCCCGCAGGCGAAGGCGTTTGAACTGAAGATCAACCTGTTGAGCGAGCGGTACTTGGTGGCCGAGGACGCTGCCGAGCGTACCAGGCTCAGGGCCGGTGGTGATTCGGGCGCGGCGGCGCTTGCCGAGGCGATGGAGGGGATCAACGCGATCCGCCCGAGGCTTGAGGTGGTGCTGGCAGACCTCGCCCGGCGCGAGCAGCAGGTGCAGGCGGCACTGGACAACAACCCAGCGGCGGACGCGGCTGCGCTGGAGTTAGAACTCGCCGACGTGCGCCGCTGGCGATCGACGGCCAGTTACTACCTGGGCTGGTCGAGTTACTACGCAGCGCTGCTGACGGGCAACAAGCAGGCGGCCAGCGATGGGGTGCGTGCGTTTGCGCTGATCTTGCAGATAACCCCGGGGCAGGGGATGCCGCAGGGGATGTCCACCGAGCCTTTCCAGTATGAGCACGTCGCCCGCGCCGCAGCGGGGACGGCACTGTGCATGGGGGTGTTGGGCAAGGACGTTGAAGCCCTGGCGTGGCTCGATGCGCTGCGGCAAGAGCGCGGCACGCACGAGAGCATCGCCGGGCAGTGGCTGGCGTGGCGTGTGATCGTGCTGGCCGGGGCGGGGCGGTGGAGTGATATCGAGCGTGACGTGCGCGAGGCGCGCAAGCCCGGCGGCACGGGCGTGCTGAAACTGCCCGAGGTCCCCGGGCAGCCGGGGATCATCGCCCTGCCGACGGGCACGGCACGGGTGATCGCGTCGCTGGCGCTGGAAGAAAAGAGCGAGGACCTGCGCCCGACCACGCTGGCGATCGGGCAACTGGCCGTGGGTGATCTGGTGGTGCGCCGCGAGATCGGCGCGGTGCTTGAGATCGCACGCCGGTTTGGGGCCGTGGTGCTCGGCGATACGGGTTTTGTGGCGATCTATGTGCGCGGGCACCAGATGCTCGACGAGGCGCAGCAGCGGCACGCCGCCCAAGCGGGTGCCGCGGCCGATGAACCATCGACGGACCCGGCGGTGGTCAATGCTTTTAGTGATGCCGCGCGTGTGCTGCTGACCACAGGGCAGCAGCAGGACATTGGCTTTTTCACGCGTGAGTATGCGCAGGCGACGCTGCTGGCGGGGCGAGCGACGTTCATGGCCGGGCGTTTGCGCGACGCGGCGGAGTTGTTCGCCCGTGCCAGCGAGCGGTTCCGCGCCCTGGCGGACCGGGAGGATGCGCAGGAGGCTCTCTGGCTGGCGATCGGCACGCTCAGCCGGGCTTCTCGTGCGCAACTCTCGGCGACGGACAAAGCCGCAGTCGATGAACGGCTGGGGCAACTATCAGAGCTGTTCATCCGCGAGTATCCGCAGGGGGACCGTGCCGCGACGCTGGCATTAGGCCAGTTGATGCGTGAGGACCGCGTCGACGAGGGCGCGGTGCGGGTGCTGCAGAGCGTGCCGAGAGGCTCTGCGTTGTATGAACAGACGCGCAGGCAGTTAGCCAAGGTGCTCTATCGGCTCTACCGCGCGGCGCCAGCGGCCGAGCGTGCGTATGCCTCGGCCCGGTTCTTGCGCATCGCCGATGAACTGCTGGCGATCGACCAGACGCGTGCGCTCGGGCCTGACAAGGCCCAGGCGGGCCAGGCGGCCGAGCGGATGCTGCTGACGGCCCGGCAGATGCTCGACGCGCTGCTCTCAGGGGCCACGCCCGACGCCACGCGTGCCGAGGGTGTGCTCGACGCGGTGGACAAGGCAATCAAGGCAAGCGGGCAGGACGCCTCGGCCGTTGCTGACGAACTGACGCTGCGGCGCATCCAGTTGCTGCTGGCTAAAGGTGATGTTGTGCAGGCCGAGCGGCTTGCCGATGAACTTGCTGCGCGGGCGCGGGATGCGCAGAGCGGCCCTGCCGAGCGGCGTGTGGCGGTCGAGCGTTACCACGTCGCCGTACGCACGGCACTGCTGCAGGACGCCGAGCGCAGGCTCAACGCCGTTGTGGCCGAGGGCAAAGAGAGCATCGAGCCGGCCAGGCGGGTCGTCAAGCACGGGCTTGCGCTGCTGGAGGTGATCGCCCCCGAAAGTGGCAATTATGCCGAGGCACGCGTGGCGACTGTCGCCGGGAGCGTGGCTGGCGCGTCAGCGGTGCTCTGGCGGCAGGCGCAGGAGCAGTCGGCACGCGACACGGCCATGACGCTCGACCGCGCGGTGCTGGCCTTCCGCCCCGGGCTGGGGAGCAGTTTGCAGCGCTTGGCAGTGTTGAGCGAATCAGCCGGGGATCTGAAAACCGCTGGCGAGTGCTGGCGCACGCTTGCTAGCGGCTTGCCAGAGGGTGGCGCGGAGTGGTTCCAGGCCAAGTTCAACTCGCTGCGCGTGCTGGCGACGACCGACCCAGTCGCCGCGACGACGGCTATCCGCCAGCATCTGGTCCTGCACCCGACAGGGCCTTCGCCGTGGCATGAGCAGATCATCAAGCTCGCGGCGGGCCTGGGCGTCAGCGATGCTGGCAAGGGAACCGGCGGGGGGGCGCCGTGACACCAAGCCGGGCGAGGGCGATGCTGCTGTGGTTCTTCGGCTCGCAGGCAGCGATGGTCTTTGACCCCGACTGGCCTGAGACGATGCTGCAACTCAGCCCCGGCGCCGAGCGGGCCGAGGTGGTGCTGGCACTGCGCACAAAGCTCGCCCAACTGAACATGCACCCGCACGGCAGCGGGCCGGATGTGCAAGCCCTGCGAGCGGTGCTCAAGGGGATCGCCGCGCAGATGATCAACGGCCCCGGCGCGCCGTGGAGCGATGCACTCGAAGCCGAGATCGCCGGCGAGCCTCACCTGCCGATCGCCGCACTCGTGCAATCGCCCAGTGCGGCGGATGGCGCGGCCCGCGCAGGGGACGCGATCGGCGAGCAGCCAGCATACTCGGCGGACTTTTCTCAGCACGTCCTGCACGCGGTAACGGCACAGCCCGGGGCCGAGGGATTACGACGTGCGCTGATGGTCGCGGCCCTGCACGGCGTGCCGGCCGAGGCCGTCGTTGCGCTCCTGCACGGGCAGCGGCCACGCACGGCCGGCGTTGAGGACGCAATGGCCGGGGCCGTGCGATTGCCGCAGCGAGGCCACGAAGAGAACCAGTCGCCGCGTCATGCACCCGCAGCACGCACAGACGCTGAGCACCACGACTCGTCCACCACCAAACTCTGGCTCGCGCTCGCGGCGGTGATGCTCCTGTCCGTCGGCGGCTCGGCGTGGTTGATCTATCGCACCAGCGCTGCCAGCGCGCCCAGGCCCGCCGTGCCGGCCACGCCGAGTGGGCAAAACACTGCCCCTGCACCACCTCTAACGCCCCCAGCGCCGGCCCTTGGTGAAGGCCCAGCAATTCCTGTGTCAAGGGTGGGCGATGGACCCCCCAACTCCGCCGTGTTTGTCAGGGATATTGAGTCGGCGGTCAAGGGGTTCGACGGGACGTCGGTGGGTTTGCAGGCCTTGCGTGGACCTGTCCAGGTCTTCCTGCACTGGTGGCCTGTTCTTGAGTTGCCCGCCCGCACCTCGGCGGTCGAGTCGATCGTCGAGGGGATGTTCCGCTGCACCACGCCGGAGGTTGCCGGCGAGCTCTTTGCGATGCTGGTCGCTGAGCCGCTGACCGACGCGGCCAAGCCGATCGCCTCGGCGGACATCTGGCCGATGACCGGCGGCGCGGGCGTACTGGCGCGCCTTGCACGTGAGCGTGAGTTGCCGCCGGGCGTGGTCGCCGCGAGGGAGAAAATCATCGGCAAGGTCTTCGGCTCCAGGCGTGCCGGGCCAGGCTTTGCAGCCGGTGTTGAGTTCGCTGCCAGCGGGATGCCTGTCCGCCTCATCGGCGGCGACACAAGCGGCCTTGGCCCGGCGGAGTTGGCCTCGCGTGCCGCCGCGGCCGAGGAGGCCGCCGACAAGTGGTGGGAGGCGATCACACGCGGCGTCGGCGGTGCCTTGACGGGCGATGAGGCCGAGCGGCAAAGCCAGCTGGTGGCCCTGGCCGCGCTCGAGCGCGTGCTGGTGCTCGGGCCGGACCTGCTGGAAAGCCCCGTGGCGTTCCGCTTTGTCGCTCGCGTGCTCAGCAAGATGCGTTACCGCCCGGGGGACCCCTCGCGAGCCCGCATCGTCGCGTGGATCGGCGATGCGCGGATATCTCTTGGCGACGTGCACGCCATCACGCAGGTGCTCGCCAGCCGAACGGGCGCGTCGGGGATCGACGCCTCGATGGTCCTGCCCCCGACGGCCACGCCGATCGAGCGTGAGAACGTGCGCGTGCAGTTTGCCGGGGCGTGGGAGTTGTCATCTGGCGGCCCCAGCGCGGGCGCCGAGGCCGATTGGCTCAACGGGGCGCGTTCGATCCTGTCGCTCTCGGCATCGGCAACAGTGGATATCGAGCAGGCGACGGCCGGGGCGCTGCTGGCGCAGTTGTGCCGGGCGGCGGCGATGCGGGCGCGCGGTGAGGTCGTCCCCGCTTCGCTCTCGTCGGTCCCCGCCGCGGGGCTGGCCTCGATCGCCACGACCAACGCGGGGGGGACGGCGCGGGAGATCTCGACCGCGCAGGCCGGGGATGGTGCCTGGGCGATCAAGTACCTTGTCGAGAGCAAGGGCGTCGGAGCAAGGTTGGCCCGGTTCGCTGAGTTGGCCGGGGGGGGGATCGGCCCTGTCGATGCGGGCGTTGTGGCCGATGTGGCCCTGACGGGCGGCACTGAACTCCGCGGCGCTGCCCAGGCCGCGGCCATGCGCTATGTCAACGAGCCGGAGATGGTCAACGCGGTGCTCGAGGCCTTTCCCAAGGCCCCACGGTCGCTGCGCAACGCGATCTTCCTGGCGTCAATGGCGCAAGGCTCGGTCGTCTCGCCGGCCAGCGGGCAGTGGGTGCTGCACTATCGGCGCGCCCTCGTCGAGCGTATCTTGTCGATCACCGCGGCGCAGAACCCGCTGGCCGGGATGGACCAGATCGCCTCGGTCTTTGCCGATGCGTACTTGGTCATGGCCGGCGAGCCGGCACGCGACGTATCACCCGACGAGGCCGGGCCCCTCTCGGTGCGAGCGGCCAGCACGCTTTTTAACGCCCTCTGGGAGGAGGCCTCTCGTCTGCCCTCCGGTGTCAACGCGCCGGTGTCGCTGGCGGAGATCAAGGGCCGCCGGGCCGCACGCTTGACGGTCGCCCAGGGCGTGGTGCAGACGTTCGCCGCCGAGCAGGTCGGGTGCGTCGAGCTCCTCACGGCGATCGTCGCCAGCGAGAAGCCCGCACGCATCGATGAGATCAAGTCGATCATCCTGACGATGGACCAAGAGCGTCGCTCGGCCAAAAGTGCCGCAGTGCAAATGCGCGTGGCGCAGGAGGCCATGCTGCGCCTCTGGTCCATCCGCCTCGGGGAGCAGCTCTGATGCACAGGCATCGGCATGGCACCGGCGCACGCACCCAACCCCTGGCCGCACGCGCGTCGGCGGTGCTGGCGCTGCTCGCGCTGCTCGCGGGCGTGCTCCTCGTCGGTGCCGGCTCGGCCAGGCAAAGCCAGGATGGCCTTGACGCCATCCCCCTGCCCGGGCTGAACGCCCGGCTTGAACAACTCAACCCGAGCGACCCGATGGGCTACTTCCTGCTCGCCGAGGAGGTCGCACAGGAGCGGCACGTGCGCCCGGCTAGGCAACTGGCCGAGCGGTTGTACGTCCTCGCCTTTGAGATCGACCGCGCCACGCCGCGTGCAGATGGCAGCGGCCGACCGCTCGCCGCCAGCGCGTGCCTGGGGTTGTCGGCACTCACGCCCCGTGCAGAGCGACGGGCGTGGCTGCGGGCCATCGCCCACCTCGTTGAGCCGGCAGGTCAGGCGCAGACGGGCCTGCGCGAGGGTGTTGCCGTTGTACCAGCCCTCGGGCCAGACCAGGCCGCGATCGACCTGAGCACGGCACTGGGCCAACTCCGCGCCGGCGAGGGCAAACGCGCACGCGCAACCTTCGCCAGGCCGGGCGTGTGGACCCTGCTGGAGGGGTACGAGAACCTCTTGTCCGACGGCGCACCAGACCGCGCAAGCCAACGCATCGAACGCTGGCTCGATGAATGGCCAAGCTGCCCAACCTGCGGCAACCGCCGCGTCGTCCAACGCAACGGTGTAGGGCGCCTCTGCCCAACCTGTGGCGGCAACCCGGGGCCGCAACTATCTGGCAATGAACTGCTCGCACAGATCAGGGCCGAGTCGTTCCTGCTGCGGGGGGTCTATGGCTCGTGGGGTGCGCAAACACTCGCCGACCTCGGCCAGCCCCTCATCGACCCCGACCCGGCACGCCTGGCTGAGGTGATGCAGGTGGACGCATCGCTGCGCGTCTTCCGCAACGGGCAGTGGCAAAAGCCCTAGCCATCCGATTGGCAGGTGCGTCTGCCCGGCATCACGGCCCGTCTATCATGAACCAGCGATGTATGTCCGAGTTCACCCACGGCAAAATCCAGTCCTCTCTCCACCGTGCCGTTCAGCAGGTCATCGCCCGCGGGCTGCAAGACCCGCGCCTTGACGGGACGATGGTAACGATCACCGAACTCGAACTCGCCCCCGACGGGCGCGACGCGACGGTACACGTCTCAGTCCTGCCGGAGAAGGCCGAGAAGCGGGCCATCGCCGCCATCGCCCACGCCCGGGCCTTCATCCGGCGTGAGGCGGGCGAACTCATCCGCATGAAGATGCTCCCGCAACTGCACTTTTCCCTCGACCGCAGGCTCAAACACCAGGCCGGGGTCATCCGGGCGCTTGCACAAGGGGCAAACGTGGTGCATGATGGAGCACCACCAGAGGGTGGCACCCCCCCCAGCACACCGCCGGCCGGGGGGTGAACCGCCGCTGGGCCGGCAACGCCCAAACGCTCAGGCTCAACAGATCAAACGCCGATCCGTGCACACAGACCTGGGACCAACCGATGCCCGACCGCGCCAAAGCCCTCAAGCAACTGCTCAGCAAACTCGCTGCGAGTGTTGAGCCTGTGCAGTTGCACGCGGCAACTGCGGCCGCACCTCTTCCCGCTTCGGGTTCGGCACCTGCGGTGGTTGACGGCGATGCCGTGGCGACCTCGCACGGTGGTTGTGTCTTCCACGGCGACAGTGTGCTGCGTGAGTTTGTCCGATCGTTCATGCTGTGGGAGGCGCCCACACCCAAGGCCGCCGGTGCGCTCGATCGCATCTGCCGGGCTGTGGTCGATGCCAACGAACTGCGAGCCAGCCTCGCCGAGGAGATCGTCGCACTTATAGGCCGGGGATATGCCCGAGCCGATGAGCGGGCCGGGCGCCTTAAGGCCGCGCTCAACGACATCTACCGGCGTGAGCACTCCCTCCGCCTGAGCCACCTCTGCGTGGCCGGCAAGAAGGGTGCGCTCGCCTACCTGCTGGGCCTGAGCCAGACGCCCCGTTACGTTGCCACCCGCACGGCACTCGTCGGCCTGGGGGTGCACGCCATGCCCGTCGATGGCCGGCTCTTTGCGATTCTGGTCGATGCGGGCGTCTGCCCCGTCGATGCCGGCACCGACGGCGCTGCCACCTGGATCGAAAAGCACGTCCCGGCCGGGGAACTGCTGGGCACCTACGCCCTCTTGCAAGCCGGTGCCGACGCGCTCGCATCCCGTGCCCTGGCCGTGGTCGTCAAGCCGATGCGTGCCAAGGCAAAGCCCGGCAGCGCATCTGTAAAAAGCAACGGGCTGGCCCCGGCCCGGCGCAAACCGTCGGCCCAACGACGGGCCTAATCGGCTGCCCTGCGATAGGCTTGCACCATGCCCAGGCGCACCCTTTGGATCTCCGCCGGTCTGCTGCTGGCCTTGGCACCACTCCTGGCCAAGGGCCTGCTCCCGACGGTCCCCATGCCGTACTGGGACAGCGACCCGCTGACAACCCGCCCCATGGGCTTGGGCACGGGCCTGACACCACTCTGGAGCATCGTCTACGACCTCGTCAGCATGCTCGGCGGCGTGGTGCTGATGGCCTGCGCGGGTGTTGGTCATGCCTTGGGCCGCAGGTGGTGGGGGATGGTTGGGCTGCTGCTCATCGGGGCGATCCCCCTGCTGGTGCACGCGTTGCACCCGGCGGCGAGCATTGCCGAGTTGCGCATCGGGTTCTCATGGCTCAGCGCGATGGTCGTAGGCGTCGGTTTAGCACTCTCGGCTCGGGAGCCAACTGTGCGGGTGGTCGTGCTGGCGCTCTTTGCCGGGCTTGTTGGCGTGCTGGCGATCAAGGGTGCCGTCGAACTGCTTATTGAGCACCCGATGCTCGTCGAGGCTTATCAGAAGAATCGGGAGCAGATCCTCGCGGCCCAGGGGTGGCTGCCCGACTCCGGGATGGCCCGCAGTTACCAACGCCGACTGATGCAGGCAGAGGCGACGGGGTGGTTTGGCTTGGCGAACATCTACGCCAGCTTGATGGCCGCGATGGCCGCTGTATGGAGCGTGCTGGCGCTCGTTGCAATCGAACGCCGGGCCGAGCTTGGGCGTTGGTTGGTGGTTGCTCCACTGCTTGGTCTGCTCGCCTCGATCACCGGCGTGGCGATGGCCGGGGGCAAGGGTGGGTGGGTGGTGCTTGTGCTTGGTCTGGCCATCGCCGGGATGCTGATTTGGATCGCCAAGCGTGCATCGCCCGGGGTGCGGGGGTGGGTAGTGCGTTCCCTGCCCGTGCTTATCCCCTCCCTCTGCATCATGGCCATCGCGGCAGTGCTGCTGCGCGGGATGCTCGGCGACCACCTCGGCGAGCGATCTCTCCTCTTCCGCTCCTTCTACTTTGATGGTGCCTGGCGCATCTTCGTCGATTCCATCCTCAGGCAGGCGAACCCAGCGGGGTCAGACCTCCCGGCTGTAACCTCCTTCCTCGGCACAGGCACCGCAGGATTCAAGGAAGCATACATCATCTACAAAAACCCGCTCGCCACCGAGGACGTCGCCAGCGTTCACTCCGTCTTCCTGGACTGGATGGCCACCCTCGGCTTCCTCGGCCTGGCTTGGTGCGCCCTGGCCCTCCGATGGATGCTCGACGCCGGCCAGGGCACAGCCTCTATAATCGCCCACAAAGCGGGTACCTCCGCTCTAGCCGAACCGGACGAGCAAGCTGCCTTTACCGTCCGCCTGGTCTGCCTCATTGCAGCAATCGCCACGGTTCTGAGCCTGGCCCATGTTCCCTTGGTGCTGACCTTGGAGGAAATCCTCGCACGCATGGGTGGGCTGGTCGTGTGGTGCCTGTTTGGAATCGCGGTTACACGGCTGGTAACAGGCGGTCGGGACGGGGTCGTGCGACTGGCGCTCTTTGCAGGGGCCGCGGTGCTGGCGGTACACGGGCAGATCGAGCAGACCTTCGCCTGGCCTGGGAGCGTTGGGGTGATCGTTGCGCTGATCGCCGCGTCGGCGTGGGTGCCGGCGCAAACCGGCGGCGTTGTCGCGGCGAGGACCGCCGGGTGGATCAGGCCGGTGATTGGGGTTGTCGGGGTTCTCCTGATCGGGGTGCTCGGGTCGGTCGCCTTGGGGCGGGTTCTGCCCTGGCAGAGGTCGCTGGAGAGGACGGCATGGCAGGTCTGGAATGCCCGCGAGGGTTCGGGGCAGGAGAAGTTTGCTGCGCTCGTGCGGTCGGCGGCGGAACTGGCCCAGTACCCCGATTGGCCAACCCGCCGGGAGGCGTCGCGCCTGCTGGCCACGGCCGGTCGTATGGGCGCGCCACCTGAACTCTCAGCCCCGGCGCTCGTGCTGGCCGATGTGGTGGTGCGCGGGCCGGTCGTCGCCAGCTCGCCGGTGCACATGGGGATGCTGTCGCTTGCATCGGGCAAGGTGCCGGGGGTCGCGCCGCTGGGGGCGACGCGTGCAACGAACCTGAGCGTCGGGCAGAATGCCTGGCTTGGCGTGCTGTATTCCTCGGCTGGGGATGGGCCAGCCGATCGCCCACTTCTTGCGCGCTCGGCCGAGCATCTGGAGGTTGCGCACCGACAAGACCCAACCGCGCCGATGCACCTCATCGCGTTGATGGACGTTTACACCCGCCTCGGAGACCAGCAGAATGCGGCACGGGTGGCGCGGGAGGTGATCGGAGTGGACGCCTTGCAGAAGTATGACCCTTTGACGCGCGGGCTGACGGGCGCGCAGCGGGCGCGGGCGGAGGGGTTGGCCGGGTCGGGCCCGTAGAGGGGATGAGTGGGGGGGGCATTTGCGGTTGCCGGTAGGTGTGCGTGGTGGTGATTAGGCCGGTATCCTTGCCCCTGTGCCGGCGTGGAGGTTCTCCTGGCCGGGGTGGTTGGTGTATTTGGAGTGCGCATGACTTGGACGCCTTTCTTTGTGGTCGCTTCAGATGGGTTTATGCTCGTCTCGCTCTGGAAGCCGTTGGTGTTCCTGGCTCTGCTCAGCGGGTGGGCGTGGATCATCAGCAAGCGGTTTGACAAGCACTCGGCCAAGTTCTTCCTGCCCCGCCAGAACTGGAACGCTTTCCACCTGACGATGGGGACGGTCGCGACGCTGGTCGGGTTCTTCATACCGATTGCGGGGATCGCCGGGTTCCTAGCGGGGCTAGGGGCGATGGCCCTGCTGCTGGCGGCGGACCTGTTTGTGTATGCCTATGTCACGGCTAAGGACGAGCGCGTGCCGGCTGAGCACCGCATCAGGCTTGTCAACCTCCTGGGCGGTACGGTCAAGGAACAAGTCAAGGAAGACCCGGCCCTGAAGGCGCAGGGGAAGGTCAAGCTCAAGATCACCGGAGCCGACAAGCAGATGCTCCTTGCCCCCGCGGCCAACGCCCCGGAGTATGCGGTGCGGACCGCCGCCGAGGAGGTGCTGGTCAAGGCGCTGCAGGCCCGCGCCAGCCAGGTGGAACTTGTGCCCGGCAGCAACGGGCAGTACGAGGCCCAAATGCTCGTCGACAGCGTCAAATCAACCGGTGGGCAGCTGCCCCCGGCCGATGCGGTCAAGGTGATGGACTTCTGGAAGAGCGCGGCGAAACTAGACCTTGCCGACCGCCGGCGCAAGTTGGTCGGGCTTGTAACCGTCGAGCAGGGGACGGACAAAAAACTGGTGCGTATCACCAGCTCTGGTGGGCAGGGTGGGATGAAGTTGCAGCTGCTCATCGACCCCGAGGGGCAGGTTCGGCGCAAGGCCGACGCGCTCGGGTTCCTTGAAGAGCAGTTGCAGGTGCTCGGGGAGATTACCCGGGGGAACAAGGGGCTGGTGCTGCTGGCGGGGCTGCCCGATGGTGGGCGCACGTCGCTGCTCTACGGCGTGCTGGGGATGCACGACGCATACACCCAGACGGTACAGACGATGGAGATGGAGCAGCAGGCGACGCTCGAGGGCGTTCGGCACCAGCAGTTTGACCCGAGCATCGAGGGTGCCGACTACGCGACGCAGACCCGGTCGATGCTCCGCCGCGACCCCAACGTGATGGGAATCGGTGAGATACCCGATGCGGCGACGGCTAAGGAGATCGCTAAGGCAGACTACCAGCGTGTGCGGATATACGCGGTTTTGCGCGCCGGCAGCGCGATGGAGGCTGTGGATGGGTGGGTCAAGGCGGTGGGGGAGCCAGCGTCAGCGGGCAAGCACTTGCAGTTTGTGGTCGCTGGGCGGCTGATTCGCAAGTTGTGCACCAACTGCCGGGTGCCCTACCCGGCGTCGCCCGAGCTGTTGGCGAAACTGGGGGTGGGCGCGGGTGCAGGCGCGCCGCAGCAGTTGTACAAGAAGGGCGGGCAGGTCCTGGTCAAGAACAAGCCCGAGACGTGCCCGCTGTGCCAGGGGGTGGGGTACTACGAGCAGAGCGGGATCTTTGAGATATTGCCCATTGGCGATGAGGAGCGGGAATTGATCGTGGCGGGGAACATTCCCGGGCTGCGGGCAGCGATGAAGAAGCGGGGGATCATGACGATCCAGCAGGCGGCGATCCGCAAGGCGCTGTCGGGGGCGACGAGCGTTGAGGAGGTCATGCGTGTAACGACGGCCCAGCCGGGGGCGGCACCGGCGGCACAAGCTGCCCAGGGGGCCAAGACATAAGGGCATGAGGGGGGTATCTCCCTGACTGGCCATCGGCCAGCCGGGGTGAGAACCGTTGGGGTACCAAGAGTCGTATGTAGTTTACATCACGCCGCCAGCAAGCCGGGGCGGGCCAGACAGAACCGAACGCCGAGCGCACACTATGGTTATCCAGTTACTCGCCATCCTGCTCATGCTTGCCATCGCTTATGTGTGGTCGGCGCGTGGGTTTTTATCCTCGCTGCTGAACATGGCGGTGGTGCTCACCAGCGGGGCGATCGCCTTCGGGTCCTACGAGTTCGTGACGGCGGCTTTGCTGGGGGCCTCCGAAGGCCGGCTGCTGACGGACATCGCGCCGGGGCTGGGGTTGCTCCTGCCGTTCATGCTGTCGTTGATTATCTTGTCGGTGTTGGTGAACGTCTTCGTGCGTGCCAACGTGCGTGTAACGCCGATGGTTGACTGGATCGGCGGGGCGGTCTGCGGCGTGGTGGCGGGGGTGGTTGTCTCGGGTATCTTCATGATCGGCTCGCAGATGATCCGCATGAGCCCCGACGCGCTGGAGTATCAGGGGGCCAAGGCGGTCAACAACGGCTCGGTGGTCCGTTCGGGCGGGCTGTGGGTGCCGGTGGACCGCTGGGTGGCCGGGTTGTACGGGTACCTGTCGATCAACTCGCTGGAGACGGGGCGTCCGCTGAGCGTCTGGCGCCCGCACATGGCCTATGAGGGGGCGATGAACCGGATCGGGCCGGCCGAGATACTGATGCGCAACTCCCTGCGCGAGAAGGACGTCAAGTTCCTGGGGCGTTACACGGTGGGTATGGGGAGCAACATCCCCCTGCCCCGCCTCGTCGGCGACGGCAAGGACGTGCAGATGGTTACGGGTGAGACGATCACAGCCCCCGCGTACACCCAGGGGTTCGTGGTGCAGTTCGAGGCCTCCTCGCGCGAGAAGACCGGCCAGACGATCATCAGCCCCGGGCAGGTAACGCTGGTGGCGATGAAGCCCGACGGGGTCAGTTCCGCGACCCTCAGCCCCGTCGCGGTCGTGAGCCAGGCAAAGGGGGATCAGAAAAACCTTGGCCGGTGGCGGTTTGACTCGCGGGATGTGTATATCGGCACACCCGGGGCCGAGACGCGCCCGATGTTCTTCTTCGAGTTTGTCATCCCCGAGACCTACCGCCCGCTGGCGCTCTACGTCCGCGGCGTGCGGTTTGATCTGACGACCGACGATCGGTTCACGCCGATCAAGTCCAACGCCGATTTCAAGACCCCCGAGGAGCGCGACCGCTTGATCACTCGCAACCGCTTTGAGAGCACCATCCTGGGTGAGAAGGCGGACGCCAACGCGCTTGTGAACAACCCCAAGGGGGTTACAGGGGTGCCGGCGGGTTCGCCGAACTCGATCCTGCGCGTGGCCAACAACCTGCCGTTCGGGGTCTTCCTTGACGCGTCGTTCATGTCCGGGCTTGATAAAACGGAAAAGGGGATGGCCATCACGGGCGGCAAACTCCGCCTGCCACGCAAGGACCTCAGCCCAGCGGGGACGGAGTTGAATCTGCGTGTCGATGCCTTCGACCCCGGCAATGGGACGGCCATTGTGCAGCTGGACATCAGCCGGAACAGCCCCCTGAGCCCGGTGCAGCCCAACAACTCCGAGTTCATCAAGGCCCCGGCACTGATCGGCATCGACGGGCAGCGGTTCGAGGCCATCGGGTACGTGTACCGCACGTCCAGTGATTTCACTGTCAGTTTCGACCCGGCCAAGCCGATCAGGAACTTTGATGACCTGCCGTCGGTCTCGCGGTCGATCGAGGGGCAGGACCTGATCCTGATCTTCCGCGTGAGCGTGGGTGTTCGGATCGAGAAGTACGCGGTGGGGAACACGGTGCTGGGCGAGTTTGTGCCGCCGCAGGCCGTTGCCCAGCAGCGGGTGCGGGATAAGTAATCTTGGTTTGGGGGTTCTGGGTAGATCGGCTTTCCGAGCCGATCTGGGCAACCCGGATTTCCGAGCCGGGCGTCTGGTCTTGGCGTGGTATTGGTGCGTGTGAACCCCTGCCCATTTCCGCCAGATTGTTCTGGTGGATGGTAACGAGCGTGGGGCTACTGCACGCCCAGGTCGGCCTTGGTAAAGAGTGCGACAAAGCGAAGCCCGGCGTTCTCGATACTCTCGCGTGCACCCTCCTGGCGGTCGATGGTGGCGATCACACCGAGGACGTTCGCACCCCCTTGCCGCAGCACAGCGACGGCCTCGAGGGCCTGCCCGCCGGTGGTGGCGACGTCCTCGACGAAGACGACCGCGTCGCCCGGGTTGAGTGCCCCTTCGAGTTGTTTGGAGGTGCCGTAGTCCTTCTTGGCGTTGCGGACAAAGATGCTCGGCAGCCCGGTGGCGAGGCTGGCGACGGTAACGAGCGGTATTCCACCCAACTCGGCCCCGGCCAGGCGGATGACCGGCACACCGGCGGCCTTGCCGAGTTCGATGATGCGCTGGGCGAAGAGTTGCCCCAGGGGTTTGAGGACCTCGGGGCGTGTGGAGAAGAGGTATTTGTCGATGTAGTAGTTGCTCACGCGTCCGGAGCGGAGCGTAAATGTGCCGTGCAGGACGCAGGCCTGGGCGATGAGCCTGGCCAGCTCGGCGTGGGATGGGTTGGCGCTGCCGAGGTTTGCAAGATGGTCGGTGGGCATAAATGGCTTCAATATGGGGTGATGCAGTTGCGCTGGGGTTGAAATACGCAGTGGCCTGTGGCGTTTGACGATAGGATAAGCGGCGTTGTGCGGTTCAACTGCATGTTACAAGCAAAGGGAAGCATATGAGAGCAATCCGAGAGCGCGGGCGTGCGTGCTGGTGTGCGGCTGTTGTGCTGGCGTGCGGGCTTGCCTCGGGCGTGCTGGCGCAGCCGGGCGGCTCGGCACCGGCGGGGCCGGGCGACGGGACGGAACTGGGCGGGCCCAAGGTGATGCCGAGCGTGGGGCTGGGGACGATCGTCGAGCGCGACTCATCGGGCCGGCTAGTGAAGCTGGAGGTCAGCCCGGCCGAGGCCGCGCTGGGGAAGTTGACGCTCAGCGACGCCGAGCGCGACGCGGCGCAGGGGGTCATCGCCCGGCGTGCGCGTGCCTTTGACGACCTGGTGCGGGCGAACACCAAGGAAATCCTGGCGATCTACAACGCCTCACAGTCGGGGCGCAAGGCGGAGGCGTTTAAGGGCCTGTCGGCGTTGTGGGACAAGGCCTCGGCCGTGCGCACGCCGGGGCCGCTGGCCGACCAACTTGCCAAGGTGCTCACGCCGGAGAACGCCAAGAAGTTGCGGGGGATCGTCGATGAGTACTTCGCCGCGGCGGTGGACGAAGAACGCCCCGCGTCCAAGGGCGAGGGCGGGATGGGGGCGATGGGTGCCGACGAGGGTGCCATCGCGCGGGTGATGCTCAAGGCAATCGGCATCGAGCTGGCCAACAGCTACAGGCGGACGGTAACGCAAGGGGGGGCGGAGTTTGATGCGTTGATCAAGGAGTTGTCCCTAACTGGTGAGCAGGAGGGAAAGCTGCGCACGCTTGTGCAGGAGGCGCTGCTTGAAGGTGACCCAGGGGTCAGCCCGCGCGAACGCCGACGGATATTCGCAACGATCTGGCGCGACCTGAACGCCGAGCAACGGCAGATACTTACCGAAAAGATGCGGGCCCAGGATGAAGGCCCGGGCATGCGCAAACCCAAGGAGAAATAGCCAGCCCGGCGTCAGCGTGCGCTGGCCTTGGCCTTGGCCTTGCCGGTGGTGCTTGCACGGCGTGTGGGCTTCTTGGCCGGGGCCTTGCGGGCGGCTTTGGGTTTGGCATTGACCTTGGGTTTCGGCTTGGGCTTGGCCTTCGAGGGGGCGGGGGCATCAAAGCCGATCGCGTCGCTGAGGGGGCCTTTGGACGGGGCAGGTTGGGGCTTCTCGGCGGCCCAGGCTTGGACCTTCTTCTTGACGACGCGCCAGAGTTCCTCTAGCAGCGGGCGCGTGCCCTGATGCGTTGCGCCCGACAGTGCAAGCACCTTGACGCGGGGCTGCAGTTTGAGTGCCTTGCGCAGTTTGGCCACGGCCTCGGCACGCTCGGGGTCGCTGGTCAGCAGGTCCATCTTGTTGAGGCAGATGACCTCCTCACGCTCGGCAAGCACCCGGCTGTACCTGCGGAGTTCCTTGCGGATCGTCCGGTAGTTCTTGGCCGGGTCGCTGCCGTCGATGGGCGAAACATCCAGAAGGTGTACGAGCACCTTGGTGCGTTCGATATGCCTGAGGAAGTCGTGCCCGAGGCCCTTGCCCTGGCTGGCACCCTCGATCAGCCCGGGGATATCGGCGATGACGAGCCTGCGCGAGGGGTCAAGCTCGCCGACGCCGAGCTGTGGGCTAAGGGTCGTGAAGGGGTACGCACCGATCTTGGGCTGGGCCTTGGTCAGCGCGGCTAGGAGTGTGCTCTTGCCTGCATTGGGCAGGCCTAGTAGCCCGACATCGGCCAGGAGTTTGAGTTCCAGGCGGATGACGCGTGCCTCACCTTTTTGGCCGGGGTGCGCGTAGGTGGGTGTCTGGTTGGTGCTGCTTTTGTAGTGCTCGTTGCCGAAGCCGCCATAGCCACCTCGTGCGACGACGAACTCGCCCTCGGGCCCGATGTCGGCCAGTTGGGTGCCTGTTTCGTGGTCGATGACGATGGTGCCGGGGGGGACGCGTACGACCAGGTGCTGGCCGTCGGAGCCGTGCTGTTGTTTCTTGCTACCTGGCTCGCCGGCCTGGGC
>VYKU01000139.1_pt1 | contig 20438 bp, 19 predicted proteins | sample 5114491 | NCBI WGS metagenome assembly VYKU01 (sample SAMN12291796, study PRJNA351875) | freshwater metagenome | isolation source: freshwater lake | place: USA: Michigan, Gull Lake | collected 2011-07-05 | reverse complement strand
CGGTCTCGGCGCCATCGTCGACGCCGACATCGGCAAGGCTTCGGCCTCGGTGCAGGCGCTGCAGGTCCGCCAGCAGCTCGGCATCCAGTCGCTGTCGATCGCCAACCAGCAGCCCTCGGTTCTCCTCGGCCTGTTCCGCTAAAGTAAAGCCGCTCGCTAGAGCGGCTTTATTGCGCATTTTCGCCGCCAAGCATTTGATTGCTTTTGCGAAAACTCGCGGAAAAGGTTAATAATCGAACTGTCGATCCGGCACTGCCGAGTCGCGGATTCGAAGGAGGCATCGTGCAAAATCCGAACCCATTGACCATCAGCGCTGCGGAATCGGAACGGGATCGCGAATACCGCCTGCTCGCTTTGGTCACGAAAAAGCTGACCGACGCGATGGCGATCGTCACGCAGCTCGATCCGCAATCGGTCGGCCAGGTCTGCGACGCAATCTTCCACAATCGCGACGTCTGGAATGCTTTTGTGACAGACGTAGCCGACGAGAAGAACAAGTTGCCGAAGGAGCTCAAGGTGCTGCTCATCAACCTTGCCGCCTACGTCAACAAGAACTCCGACATGATCATCAACAACCATCCGGACGGCGATCTCGACATGCTGATCGCGATCAATCGCCACGTGATGGACGGCTTGCGCGGCGCCACGGCCGAGTGAATCGCGGGGGCCGCGGCAATCGCCGCGCGTAACGTGTGATGCCCTCCACCGACGCAGCCAGCGTGCATGCCAAGCTGTCCGCCGGATTCCTGCGGCACCAGCAGGGCGATCTCGACGGTGCGCTCGCTTGTTACAGCGAGGTTCTTGCGGTTGCGCCGAAAAACGTCGATGCGCTTCATCTGAGCGGCCTTGTCGCGCATGCGCGCGGCGACCACAAAACGGCTCTGGCGCGTATCGCTGCGGCGATCGCCCTGCTGCCGAACAATCCCGAAATGATCTCCAATCTCTCGGCCGTGCGGCTTGCCGCGGGCGATGCTGCCGGGGCACTTGCAGCCGCCGACCAGGCGATCGGCTTCAATGCGCGCTCGGCCATGGCGCATGGCGCGCGCGGAGCTGCTTTGTCGGCGCTCGGACGGATCGACGAAGCCGCCGCCGCCTATCGCACCGCAAGCGAACTCAACCCTGCGAACCCCGATCCGCTCAACAATCTCGGCAATCTCGAACAGCGGCGCGGCGATCTCGATGCGGCCCTCGGCTACTACGAACGTGCGCTGGCGCTCGCGCCTGCCACCATCCAAGTGCATTCGAACTACGGCACGGCGCTCTATGCGCTTGCCCGCCGCGACGCAACCGGTGCGCGCGAAGCGGAAACCCGCGTGCGCGCCTGGCGCCAAGCCCATCCCGACAATCCGATGGCGCGCCATTGGTTCGCGGCCCTCACCCAAAGCGACGCGCCCGCCCGCGCGGGCGACGCATATTTGCGCAACGCCTTCGACATGTTCGCCCCCGCCTTCGAAGAAACGCTTGCCGATCTCGGCTACCGGGCCCCGCAGGCGATCGGCGCCTATCTTGCGGCCGTTTACGGGCCGCCCGCAGCGCAGCTTGCGATCCTGGATGTCGGGTGCGGGACGGGCCTTGCCGCCCCGCATTTGCGCCCCTACGCAAGCCGTCTCGACGGCGTGGACCTTTCGCCCGCCATGCTTGCCCGCGCCCAAGCGCGCGGCCTTTACGAAGATCTGCGCGCGGGCGAGGCGATGGCCGACATGCAGGCCCATCCCGGCCGGTACGATCTCGCCGTGGCGGCCGACGTGTTCGTCTATTTCGGCGACCTGGTCCCGCTGTGCGCTGCAGCGGCCGCCTGCCTGAGCGCGCAGGGGCGCCTTGTCTTCACGCTCGAGGCGATGGATCCGGGCGACGCGCGTGCCGCCCAAGGCTGGGGCGTCGGCCCTTCGGGGCGCTACGTGCATACGCGCGCGCACGCCGAACAGGCGCTGGCCGACGCCGCGTTTGTGCTCGAAACTTTCGCGCCGGAAGTGTTTCGCCGCGAAGGCGGCTACGACCAGCCCGGCTATCTGGTCGCCGCAAAACTCAAATAGAAGCGAAACGCTTCAGCCGAAATCGCCGGCAACGATGCGCGGATCGAGGCCCGCAACCATCGTGCGCACGGCATCGCGGCCGTAGAGTTCGACCATCATCTGCAAGATCACGCTGAAGCAGCCCACGGTCAGCGAATCGCGATGCAGACCCTGGCGCATGCCCTCTTCCATCGCGTCCGCGATCACGCGCATGGCCGCCAGACGCTCCTGGTCGGTCGGGTCGGTCTGGAATGCATCGCTCGACATGGCGTACGGCTCCGTTTTTCTTTTTGCGTCGGCCATGGGCCGACCGTTCCTTTGCGAATCGATCAAACTTCGCCAGCGACTATACCACGCCGAGCGATATGCGGCGAAAGCACGCCCAGGCCGGAACCAAGCACGCTAGCGCCGCGGGCTGCCCTGCAGCAGTTGGAGCACGCCGGTGAGGTCGATGCCGTAGCCGCTCGAAGCGCCCTGCAGCAAGCCGCTATACAGCGAATTGGCGCCGCTGCTCTTCGAGGTTTCCTGGTCGACCTTGTTGAGGTAGCGCTGGATGAATTTGTCGAGGAAGGCCTTGTCCTGGAACTTCGTGATGTCGACCTTGCGCGTGAGCAGACCTGCTTGCGATTCCACGCTCTGGATCGCCACCTCGCGCGGGATGTCGAGCGTCTTGGTCACCACTTCGCGCAATGTGCGGTCGCCCAGGATCGCATAGGGGTTCTTGGCGTTCTTGATGTTTTCGCGGAAATACAGCGCCTCGCGCAGGCCCGGGCTCTGCTCGCCTTGCGCCTTCTCGAATTCGTTTTTGAGATAGCGCGCCTTCAGCGATTCGAACACGGCCGGCGTTTTGACGTTCGTGAGGCCGAGAGCCTGGAACTGCAGCGCCTTGGCCATGTCGCGATAGCGCTCGTCGTTCATGCGATTGGCGAGCGACTGGTCGCTCAGAAGATCGGATTTGAGCACGCGCGCGAGCAGGCCCTTCTTGTCGATTTCGCTTTCGAGCCCGTAGGCCGACAATGCGAATTCCATGAAGCGCCGATTGTTCAGCAGTTCGTCGACTGTCTTGGCTTTTTTCACGGCGTCTTCGGCAGCCGTTACTTTCTGCTGCACCGTCGCTTGCTTGGAAAAGCGCGCCTGCTGTGCATCGCCGTTTTTTTCGAGCTGGCGCCAGGCCGTTACGGCCGTCAAGCCACTTGAAATAGATCCCGACATTTTCCGTCTCCTGAGCGCCGTTCTCGGCAGGGGGAACACATAGACTTATCGCATAAAACGCCCCAAAAATCAATGTAACTTGGAAATTACTAAAATTTCCATAAAATTATATTTCTTTTGCAATCACTCCTCGACGCTGGCCGCATCGGCCATTTGCGGAGCCGCCTTGCGGCCCTTCCCACCCTCGCCGCCGGCCAGCAATTGGCGTGCACGTTCGGTGGTTTTGCCGAGCAATTCCCACTCGAACTTGATCAGGCGTTTGGCGTCTTTCATTCCAGGGTAAAGCTCGCCCTTTTCGATGCGCTGACGCAGCGTGTCGATGATCGGTTTAGACGTCGGGGCGGCGCTCTCAAAGTCGTTCAGAAATTGGATGCAAGCATCCGTATAAACCTTTGCTTCATCAGGAAAAAGATAGATGCACTGCAGTGTGTAATAGACCCGCATGGCGGGGGTTGCCGCCTCTTCAAGCTGCAGGATGTCTTTCTGGCGCAGGATGTTGCCGCGATTGCGCACGGCAAACATCGCCAGGCCCCCGGTGTTTTCGATAACCACCCCGTTGATGATGATTTTTTCGCCGGGGTTCAGACGCAAAACGAGCGGCATGACGAATCCTTGAAAGAACGATCAAACTATAGCGCGATTATACCATTCGCGCAGGACTTACAACGCGCGACCAGATGTCCAGGCACAAGGCCTCGATTTGGCGCGCCAAACGCACCCCGTCGCACAACGGCGAGGCCAGCATCCGTCGGCGCAGATCGTGGCGAATCGAGGCGAGCGCCTGCGGATCGCTTGCAAGGCCAGCCGCGATGCGCACGAACGCGTCGGCGTCTTGCGCGATCCAGTCGCTTGCACCGATCTGGGTCAGCAGGGAAGCGCCGACGCGCGCGGCATGGCGCCGCCCGGCCAAAGTCACCACCGGGACCCCCATCCACAGCGCTTCGCAGGTCGTGGTCGTGCCGTTGTAGGGCGTGGTGTCGAGGGCGATGTCGATGCCGCTATAGCGCGCGATATGGTTCTGCACCGCCGGATCGAACGGGATAGCGGCGATGCGCGCAGGATCGATGCCGGCATCGGCAAAACGCGCCACAAGCCGAGCCTGCGCCGACACATCGCCGAGCCCCAGCGCCTTCACGGCAAGGCGCGCATCGGGTACGGCGCGCAGCACGCCAGCCCACAGCGCCACCGAAACGTCGGAGATCTTCGGCAGATTGTTGAACGAGCCGAAGGTCGGCACGCCAAGCGTCGCGCTTGGGAGCGGCGAAACCGGCGGCGCAAAAGGCGGCGGCATATAGGCAAGGAACCCGCCATTGAGCCGCGCCAACGGCTCGCTTGCCATGGCATCGCCGACGCCCGGCGGATCGCTGACGGCATCGACAAGACGCGCATCGAAGCACGCCAAACCGGTCGTGTCGGGATAGCCGAGCCAGGTGAGTTGCACCGGGGCCGCGCGCTGCAGAAAAGCGCTCAAGCGATTGCCGCGCGTGTGGCCCGCACAATCGACCAGCACGTCGATGCCGTCGCGCCGCACGGCCGCACAGAAGGCTGCATCGTCGTGCCCGAACGTCTCGCGCCAGTTGGGTACGAGGTTGCGGAACGCGGCCGTAACACCGTCGGGGTTGGCGACGTCGCTGTAGGCGAAAAGTTCGACCGCCGCACGGTCGTGGCCCGCCAACAGCGGCACGAGGAAATAGCTGCAGGAATGGCTGCAGAAATCCGGCGACACATAACCGATGCGCAAGCGCCGTCCCGCCAACGGGGTCGCGGGCACCGGGCGCGGGCGGACTTGGTCGGCACCCGGCCACGCTTGGGCGAGGCCAAGCAGATTGTCGCCCGGCGGATCGTATTGGCTTGCCATGAGCGCGTTGGACGCAAGCTGCCGGTCGCCGGGCGCCAAAGTTTGCGCCTCGGCATAGACCGCGCGCGCTTGCGCCACGCGCCCCTGCCCTTGCAGCGCCAAGGCGAGATTGTTGCGCAAGTTCGGAATGTCCGGGGCAAGCGCAACGGCCTTGGCGAACGCGGCTTCGGCTGCCGACGCGATGCCGCCCGCAAACGCGACGTCGCCCATCACGCTATGCGCAGCGGCAAGATCGCCGAAACGCCGCACGGTCTCTTGCGCCGATGTCCACGCCGCGGCCAAATCGCCCGCCGCCGACAAGGCCGAGACGCGGTTGATCCATGGCCCCGGCAAAGACGGGTCGGCTGCGATCGCGCGATCGTAGGCGGCGATGGCCGCAGCAAAATCGCGCCGCTGAACCAGGCTTGCAGCTTCGGCAAAATGGCGCTCGGCTTCGGCAGTCATCGCTACTTCTCAGGATGCATATGTGTTTGCAGCTTGACGCAAGTCTAGCCCGCCAGCGAGGCTTGCGGCATGGAAGAAACGATCCGCGCGCTCGAGCGCTGCGCCCTCGCCGCCTGGCCTGCCTTGCACACGACCGAGCAAGACGGCTGGGCCTTGCGCACGGCCGACGGCTACACAAAACGCGCCAACTCGGCCAACGCGATCGCACCGGCGCATGCACCCATCGACATGCAGATCGCATGCGCCGAGGCGTATTATCGAGCCCGCAATCTGCCGACTGTCTTTCGCCTGACCCCGCTTGCCGATCCCGCGATCGACCGAGCACTCGAAGCACGCGGCTATGCGCGGGTCGATCCGAGCCTCGTGATGGTCGCACGCCCAGGCCTCCATCTGCATGACAAGCAGGCTGTCAATGCCGGCGATCCGTGGACGGGCTGGCACGACGATTTTGTCGCGGCGACGCAAGCATCCCCGAATGTCGCGGCCAAACTCGCGGCTGTTCTGCGCTGCGTTTTGCCGCCCGCTTCGTTCGTGCGTATCCCGGATGCCGGAAATCGGCCGGCCGCGTTTGCGATGGCCGTCGCCGACGAAGGCTATGTCGGCATCTTCGAAGTGCTGAGTGCCGCCCATGCGCGCCGCCAAGGTTTCGGAAAGCGCATCGTTGCGCATGCCATGGCGTGGGGTTTTTCGCATGGCGCGCACACGGCCTATCTGCAGGTCGCCGCCGACAATGCGCCAGCCCTTGCGCTCTACGCCGACCTCGGATTTGCCCCGCTCTACGGCTACCACTACCGCATCGCTCCCTAAAAAACGCCCGCCGGAAAAAAGAGGCCGTCGGCTGGGAGCCGACGGCCGCAAGTCTGCCAGCCAGTGAAGGAAATGCCGAACCTCAGCGCTTGAGGTTGACGACTTCCTGCAGCATTTCGTCCGCCGTCGTGATGAGGCGGGCGTTGGCCGAATAGGAGCGCTGGGCCACGATCATCTTGGTGAACTCGGAGCCGATATCGACGTTCGAGTTCTCGATCGAGTTCGGGTTGATCGAACCGGTACCGCCCTGCAGCGACTGGTTGAGGCCGATAAAACCCGCCGCCGGATCGTCGCGGAACGCTTCGCCGTCCGTGCGCACGAGGCCGTTGGCGTTGTTGAAGGTCGCCAAAGCCACCTGGTACTGGGTGCGGCGCTGGCCGTTGGTGTAGGTCGAGTAGACGTTGCCGGCACTGTCGATGCCCACGCCGTTGTAGCTGCCCGACGGATAGCCGTCGGCCGTAATGCGCGACAGCGAGATCGACGAACCGCCGAAGCTCGTGAGGCCGCCCGACTGCGTGAGCGCCGAAGCGGTGGTCGAGACGGCGTTGGGGGCGCCGAACTCGAGGTTGATCGTCTGCGTCGGCGTGGCCGTGAGGCCCGGCGCACTGTAGATGATCGCAAGGCGCCCGTCCGTACCGGTCGGGGCGGTCGCGTCGAGTGTTGTGGCATCGGTCGATTGAACAGTGAAGCCGGTCGGCAAGCCCGCATCGATGCCGACCTGCGTGCCGAAGGTGAAATCGACCACCAAACTTTCGTTGCCCGGGGTCGAGCTGGTCGGGGCGGTGATTACCGCGCGCCATTGCGGTGCAGGACCGGGCCCCGCCGCAGCCGGGATCGTGCTGCTGCCCAGCGAATTCGAAAGAGGAGCGGGATTAATTTCCGGCAACTCGCCCGCGCTGTTGCGATTGTACCAGGTGACCGAGAAGGCACGGGCCGCACCGGTCGCGTCCGTCATGGTGATGGTGCCGCCGTTGTAGACCGTACCGGCCGGCGCGTTCGAGGGCAGGTTCGCGGCATAGAAGGCCGTCGCGGTCTGCAGGGCCGGCAAAGCGGCCTGGTTGATGCGCACCGGCACCAGCGTGCCCTGGTTGGGCTGCGGGTTGGGCACGGCAGCCGTGGGGGCCGGAACCGAGCGCGCGAACAGGAACTTGTTGGCACCGTTTCTCAGGAACGCGTTTTCGTCGAGCGCGAAGTCGCCGCGGCGCGTGTAGAGCGTTTCGTTGTTGCCCGTGAGGCCGCTCGACGAGGAAGTGCCTTCCTGCACCGGCATCCAGCCCGAGCCCGAGATGGCGATCGAGGTGTTGGACTCGCTCTGGACGAGCGCGCCCTGCTTGTCGTTGATGAAGGACGGGCGCACCGTCACGCCGCCGGAGTTGAACAGACGCTCGTTCGAGCTCGACACGTAGCTCGAGAAATTCGCGTCGATGCGCTTGAAGCCGATCGACTGCGAGTTCGCGACGTTGTCGGAGATGTAGTTGAGCTGGGTCTGGAACGAATTCAGGCCGCTGATGGCGGAGTTCATTGCGACGGTTGTCATGGCTTTGGTTCCTTCTATCTGGCGCTATTTTTTATGGTTGAGCTGGGTTACCGGAGGAATTTGACGAGCGAGAGGTCGAGGATCTGGCGCGTGGTCACATAGCTTGCTTCGAGCGAGGTCTGGATGGCCTTGATGCGCGTCGAAACGTCGCCCGAATCGACCGCTTCGAGCGTGAGCGCGCCCTCTTTGGAGGCGTCGACGAGGCTCTCGTGCTTGGCGCGGATCTGCTTGAGCTGGGCCTGGTTGCCGCCGTTCACGCCCTCGATCGAGGAGATGTCGAGCAGGGCGCGATTGACCTGCACGGTCGCCTGCGCAAGGAACGGCACGGCCGCCGGGATTGCGGAAATATCCTGCGGCTGCGCGGGCGGTACCACCGCCGCGTTGGCGTTGATCGCGGCACCCAGCGCGATTTTGTAGTTGCGCAGGCCGTTGATCAGGTTCTGGAACCCGCCTTCGGACGCGGTGATGCCGTACTGCATGTTCAGCTGGTCGTCGATATACACGCTCGGCTTGTTCGCGATCGATTCGCCGGACGTGTTGACGAGCTGGCTGCGCAAAGCGGGCGTGATGTAGCCGGGCGCCACGTCCGTCGTCTGCGACGTGGCGCTGTCGCTGCGGAAGATGGCCGATGCGGGCAGCGTCGAGCTCGTCTGCACCGCATTGGCGTAGACTTGGCCGACGTCGCGCGGCGGGCCTTCGCCGGGCTGGCCCGTATAGGTCGCGTAGACCGGCATCGCCGTGGGCGGCGACGGGTCGAGCGAATTCAGCGCCTGCACGGGCTGGGTGTTGTAGGACGAGCCGCCGAACAGATAGCGCTGGCCGTCGGTCTGGTTGAGGATCGATTGGATGCGCGTCAGCGCACCCGTCACGATGCCGAGCTGCGCCGAATAGGCGGCGGGGCCCAAGCTCTGCGTCTTGATGATTTCGGCCTTGATGTCCTTGGCGATCGAATTGAGGCCGTCGAGCGACCTGGCGTAAAGATCCGTCCGATATTCGGCAGAGTCGATCGCGCGGATATAGATCGTCGATTCCGCCGTCGTCTGGCGGAACTGCTGGACGCGCACCGTGTCCGAGCCGAAGCCCTCGCCGATGAGCGAGGCGCGCGCGATGCCCACGAAGCCGTCGCGGCGCGTGCCGGTGATTTCCTTCTGGAGCCCGGAGAGCTCCTCGTTCTGGCTGGAAAGCGAGCGCTGGATATCCAGCAGCTGCGCATAGTTGGTGACGCCGCCGAGACCGCCTGACATGGCTTAGTTCCTTCCCAGGTTGATGAGCGTGTCGAACATTGTGCGGACCGTCTGCAGCACCTGTGCCGACGCCTGGTACGTGTTCTGCAGCACGATGAGGTTCGACATTTCGGTGTCGACCGAAACGCCAACCTGGCTGCGATAGCTTTGGTCCGTCTGATGGCGCAGCGTCTCGGCATCCGACTCGGCCTTTTCGACCGTGGCGATCGATTGGGCCGTGTAGGAGATGACCGAGGCGAAGGCGTTGGCCGTCGTGAGCTGGCCTTGGATGATGCCGCTGTTGCCGAGCGAGGCGAGCGAAGCCGCTGCGATCGGCACGGGATCGAACACGGCAGCCGTACCGGTCGACAGCGCCTGCTTGACCGCCGAGGCCGAGCCTTTGGAAACTGTCGTCGTACCGCCCACCAGCGTGGGGTTGACCTGCAGCATCGAGGCGGTCGACGGAACGTTGCGCAAGGCGGGCTCGATCACGTACGTGGCGCCCACGCCCGGCGTGGTCGACAGCGGCGGGTTGACCGTAAGGTCGGTGCCGCTGTTGCTGACGATGCGGCCGACCTGGCCCGCACCGGAGCCCGACGTGATGCGCACTTGGTAGACGATGCCGCTGGCCGTGGGCGCAAACTGGTTGGCGTTCCACGAATTGTTCGAGTCCGTGATGGTCGTCGTCGAGGTCGCCGTCGTGGTGCCGGTGAGAAGCGGGCCGGTCACGGACTGGATCTGGTAGATGCTGGTCGCGTCGGTTGCGGCGAGGCCCGGGGCCGTGATCGTGTTGCCCGCACTTGCCGTGATGATCGCCGACGAGCCTGCCCCCTGGCCCGACACGATCGTGACGCGGTGGTAGAGCGTGGGCGTGGTCGCATAGGCGCCGAAACCGGTATTGGTGTCGGTAAGGCTGCCGCCGGCCGAACCCGTGGTGACGTTGCCTTGCACGATGTCGGTCGCAACCGTCGCCGACGGCGGATCGACGAGCGTCGAGAAGGTGAAGAAGTTCGCCGCAAGCTCGGTGCCGAATGAATTCCCTTTGTTGTAGGCGGTGTTGACGACGCTGGCGAGCTGGTTGGCCATCGTGTCGATCTGGTTCACGAATTTGCGCAGCGTGCCGTCGGTCGGCGCCGAGGACGTCATGATCGCCTGCGACGTCGTCGAGGTATCGACGTAGCCTGCGCGCATGCGCAGGAGCGCATCGATCTGGCCGGACTGGAAGGCCGTCGCCTGCACGTTGGTGGTGTTGGCACCGTTGGTGACGCGGATCTGGTTGTTGAGCGAGTCGAAGCTGAAAATCGGCGGCGTTGCCGCGGAAACGAGGCTCTGGCCGCCCGAGGTCAGGATCTGGATCGCCCCCGTCCCCGTCGGCAGGATCTGCACCTTCGTGTAGGTCGACATCTGACGGATGATCGTATCCATCTTGTCCTGCAGCTCGCCGACCGGCTGGCCGGTCGAGGCTTGCGTGACGATCTGCGTGTTGAGCGCGTAGGCGTTGGTCACGAGCGTGTTGAGCTCGCCCACCGCCGTGTTGATGTCGGAAGCGATGCGCGAGTCGATGCGCGAGGGTTCGGCCGCAAGGCGATTCAGCGACGTGGCCAATTGCTGGCCTTGCGTCGAAATGGCGCGCGCGAGGTTCGGATTTTCGGGGCTCGCTTCGAAATCGGTCCAGGCCTGCTGGAAGGTCTGCAGCTGCTGGGTGATGGCGGGCTGGCCGTTCTTGACGTCGAGAAGGGCGCCGATGTCGCCGATATAGCGGGCGCGCACGCCTTCGGCCGACTGCTCGGCCGTGCGGGCGATGAGGTCGTTCTGCAGGGCCGTGTTGACGGTGCGCGTGATCGACAGCACCGACACGCCCGAGGGCAGCCCTTGCGTCGCGGGCGTCGTGAGATTGACGTTCTTGCGCGTGTAGTCCGGCGTTTGGGCGTTGGCGACGTTGCCCGAAGCGACGCGCGTCTGCTGCTGCAAAGCGAGCAGCGAGCTCAGCGAAGAATTGAGGGCGGCGGACAGCGACATCGACTTTGCTCCGGTTGCGACGCCGAACATTCGGCTCCGCGATCGCAACCACATTCGCAACCGCCGTGCCAGCGCCGAAACGCTTCCTAACCCATTGAATTAAAATAATTCACACGACGACTCGACCCGGCAGAACAGGCCCATCGCGGTCGGTCTCGGCAGCTTCGACCCGGCAGGTTTTGCCGGGCCATGCCCCCGGATCGCACGCACATAAAAAAGCCGCCCGGACCAAATGGTCGGGGCGGCTTCAGCCGCAAACGCGGCAAAAACGCTTAGCTCGAGACGGACAATCCGGCACCGACCGGGCGGCCCGGCGGCGGCGGTGTGGCGGGCTTGGCCGCCATCTGGGTCGGCTGCGGGGCGAGGCCTTCCATGATCGTCTTGTTGACGTTCAATAGCGCATCGATGTCGCCCGTGCCGTCGAGCACCTGGATGGTTTCGCGCCCGACCCACAGTCCGATGCCGATGATCTGGGCGCGCAATTCGAGCGGCAAACGATTGCCGTCGCTCGACAGGTCGATGATGAAGGCGTCCCACACCTTCTTGTTCCAGAGCAGCGCATCGATAAACTCGGACGTGCCACGCTTGCTGTCGCGTGCGCGCGTCAGCGCCCCGCAGACCTGTGCCAGCAGGCGATACTCGGTCGAGCGCGGGTTCTCGACGATGTTCTGTGCGCGGCCATAAGCCTGGTACCCACTCATTATCGATCTCCGCAGAAGCCGCCAAATGTCGTCTAGACGTGACTATACGACGCAAATCATTACCAATAGTTTAACCCGAGTCGGTCGGGCGATGCACGACGTTAATGGTTTCAATACACCACGCGCGCGAGGGTAAATGTCCGAACAGACGCTTGAGCAGGCCCTGGCCCACCATCGAAGCGGCAATCTCGATGCGGCTGCCGCACTCTATATAGCATGGCTTGCTGCACATCCGACCGATGCCGCCGCTTTGCATCTGCTTGGCGTGCTGCGCCACCAGCAGGGCCAAAATGCCGAAGGGCTCGCGCTGATCGACCGCGCCTTGGCGCTCGCCCCCGATATGGCGCCCGTCCATGCCAATCGGGCGGCCGTGCTGGCCGCCCTCGGCCAAGACCAAGCCGCCCTCGCTGCCCTCGACAAAGCCATTTCGCTCGCGCCGAGTTTGAGCGCGGGCTTGCAAGACCAGCGCGCGCGGCTGTGTCTGCGCCTGGGCGCTTATGCGGCGGCGGCCGAAGCTTTTCGCGGCTGCGTCGATCGCAATGCCAACGACGCGACGGCGTGGGCAGGGCTTGCCCTTGCGCTGCACGCAAGCGGCGACGCCCCCCAAGCCCTGCCCGCCTATCGCATCGCCTTGCAATTGACGCCGGGCGATGTGGGCTTGCGCAACGGGCTTGGTGCCGCCTTGCTCGATACCGGCGACAGCGCCCAAGCGCGCGACGTTCTCGAGCGTGCCGCGAGCGAGGCCCCGCCCTGGGGACCGCTGTGGGCCAATCTCGGCAATGCGCGCCGCGCCGAGGGCGATCTTGCAGGCGCAGCCGCTGCCCTTGCCAAGGCCCGCGACCTCGAACCCGCCAACGCCACGACGCTCGCCAATCTGTGCGCGGTGCTGTCCGAGCAAGGCGCGCTTGCCGATGCGATCGCAGCCGGCCAAGCCGCCTTGGCGGCCGAACCCGGCAATGTTTCGGCCCAGATCAATCTGGCCGCAGCACTTTTCGACGGCGGTGCGGTCGATGCAGCGCGCGCCCAATGGCTTGCCTGCGGGACCAACATGGCGCGCACCAACGCGCTCTATGCGGCCAATTTCCTGGCCGAGCTCGACGAACCGACCTTGCTTTCCCAAGCGCATGAATGGGCCGACGCGACATGGCCCACCTTGCCGCCCCGCCCGCCTGCCGCAGCAAAGCGGCCGGACGGCCGCTTGCGCATCGGTTTTGTGTCGCCCGATCTGCGCTCGCACTCGGTCGCATGGTTCCTGCTGCCTGTGCTGCCGAAGATCGACCCGTCGAAATTCGAGCTGCATGCGTTCAGCGAGCTTGCGCAAGAAGATGCGATCTCGCAGCGCCTCAAAAGCAATTTCGCGAGCTGGACAAAAACCGTCGGCATGGACGACGACGCACTTGCGGCCGCAATCCGGGCCCGCGGCATCGACGTGCTCGTCGATCTTGCAGGCCATACGGCCGGCAATCGGCTTGCCGTCTTCGCGCTGCGCCCGGCAAGCACGCAGATGAGCTGGCTCGGCTATCCGGGACCGACAGGCCTGCGCGCGATCGATTGGCGCTTGAGCGACGCCGATCTCGATCCGCGCGATATCGAAGGGCCCGAGCGTGCCTGGCGCCTCGCCACAGGCTGCCATGTTTATGCGCTGCCGCCCGGTGCGCCCGACATTGTGCAGCGGCCCGAAGGTGCGGCACCCGTGTTCGGCTCGTTCAACAACTGGCCCAAACATTCGCCGGCTTGCATTGCGATCTGGGCGCAGATCCTGCGCGCCGTGCCGAAAGCCACGCTTCTGCTCAAGAACAAAGCGATGGCCGACGACGCAACGGCCGCCGCCGCCCGGGCGGCCTTTGCGGCACACGGCATCGATCCCGCGCGCATCGATTGTCGCGGCCGCATCGACGATCCGCGCGGCCATCTGGCACTCTATGGCCAGATCGACATCGCGCTGGATCCGTTTCCCTACAACGGCACGACCACGACATGCGAAGCGCTGGCGATGGGCGTGCCGGTCGTGGCCTTGCGCGGGAGCACGCCGGCGGGGCGCGTTGCGGCGGCGTTCGTGGCGCGCATCGGCCGCCCGCACTGGGCGTGCGACAACACCGACACCTATATTGCGCAAGCGGTCGCGTTGGCGAACGACAGCGGCACGCGCCGCACAGCCCGCCAAACACTGCGCGCCGAGCTTGGCAGCTCGCCGCTTGGCGATGCGGCCGGCCTTGCGCGTGCGCTCGAAAATGCGTGGCAACAGGCAGTTTCTGCCGGGTGATTTCTGCCGCCAGGCACTTCGCGCAGGTGCCGATCGGCGTGCTTTCCTCGCCTTTTCAAGGGCTTGGCAGTTGGCCTCCGACTTGCTCAGCAAGGTGGGTCGCAACTCGCTTGAGGAATGCCGCCCATGGAAGTCAACACGCTCGATCAGCTGATCCGCTCGGAGCCGACGGCTGCAGCGAACAACCGCCGCGCGAACGACCAGGGCAGCAATCCGTTTTCGAGCCTGCTCGACGCGCGCAACGAACGTCCGCGCGTCGAACGCAATGCCGCGAACGCAAAGCCCGCCAACGGCCCCAGCTTCAAGACGCGCAAATCCGAGTCCGACGACGCGGCCGAAAAACCGGCGCGCGCGGAAGCCAAAGACCGCCCGGCCGCCAAAGAGCGCGCCGCGCGCGACGAAAAACCGCATGCCGCCGACAAGGCCGAACGCCCGGCCGCAGCCGACGCAAAACGCCAAGTTGCAGATGCCGACAGCGCCAAAGAACCCGCCCCCAAGCAAGAGGCCGACAACACGGCAGATACCGCCGCCGACGATGGCGGTGCGCAAGCCGATGCCGATGCCCAAGCGGCCGCACGCGCCGCCGCCGCAGCACCCGTTGCTGCCGATCCGACCTTGACCGACGCCGCACTGCCCGTTGCGGCCACGCCGGTTGTGCAAACGGCCGACACGCCGCAGCCGATCGCGGTCGCGATTGCCGTTGCCCCGCAACTCGAAACCCAAGCCGCCGCCAAGACCGAAACTGCGTCTGCCGCAGCTTCGGCCGCATCGCCGGTGCTTGCAGCCCCGGTCGCGGGCGACGCCAAAAAGCTCGAAACGGCGGCCGCGGCCGCCGCTGCTTCAGCCCAGGAAATCGCAAAGCCGACCTCGACCTTGAGCGAGCAGCAGAGTTCGGCCGACGCGAATGCCGGCGAGGACTATGCCGATTTCATGCTGCGCAATCTTGGCGCCACGGCAGCCGTTGCCGCGACCGAAAAAGACGCCGCCAAAGCCGAAACCAAGGGCAAAGAAACCGCGTGGACCGTGACGATCGCCCCCTCGGCGATGGCAACCGCACCGGTTGCTCCGACCACGGCCCTTGCCGTGCAGGCCGCAGCCGACGCCGAGGCCGCGAATGCGATCGACGCCAACGCGCCAAAAGCGCAGACGATCGCAGCCGAAGACGGCGACGCAAAGCCCGCCGCCAAAACCGCCGAAGGGTCGGCGCAATTCGCCCAGCATCTCGATCCGTCGCGCGAATTGCGCGCGGCCGAAGAAGCGCGCGCCCCCGCCCGCCCGTCCGCACCGCCGGCACACGAGCAGGTCGCCGTACACGTGCGCAAGGCCGTGGCCGAAGGGCTCGACCAAATCACAATCCGCCTCAATCCGGCCGAGCTCGGCCGCATCGACGTGAAGATCGAAGTCGGCAGCGACGGCACCTTGCGTGCCGCCTTCGCCGCCGACAAGCAGATGACGCTCGATCTTCTCAAAGGCGACAGCCGCCAGCTCGAACAGGCTTTGAGCGAAGCGGGCCTCAGCACCGACGCAGGCGGACTCAATTTCTCCTTGCGCGGCGACAATCGCGAGAACGCACAGGCTTTCCGTCAACTTGGCGAAGAATTCGCACGCAACCGCGCCGACGACCCGGCCGCGACCGAGGCGCAAGCCCCGCTCGCGGCCGGATCCTACGCCCGCCGCAATGCCGGCCCCGGCCGCATCGATCTCAACGCCTGATCCCGATTCCCTTCGCTCCCTTTGACGGAGATATCCGATGACCACCTCCCCCACATCCGCCCAGTCCACCTCGAGTGCATCCAGCACCGGCAGCACCGCCGCCAAGGGCACGGCCGCTGCGAGCCGGGCGACGTTCGGCCAGAACTACGACACGTTCCTGAAGCTGCTCACCTCGCAGCTGCAGAACCAGAACCCGCTGTCGCCGATGGATTCCACGCAGTTCACCTCGCAGCTCGTGCAGTACTCGTCGGTCGAACAGGCGATCAAGCAGAACGAAAATCTCGAAAAGCTGATCGGGATGCAGAGCAGCACCCAGTCGGCCAATGCGGTCGGCTATATCGGCAAATCGGTCGATATGTCGGGCGAACGCGTGGGGCTCGCGAATGGCGAAGGCAAGGTCACCTACAGCCTGCCGGAAGCCGCCGGCCGCGTGCTGATCAACATCTACGACACGGGCAACAAACTCGTCGCACGCCTCGAAGGCGATACCGGTGCGGGCAGCCATATCGTCAAATGGAACGGGCGCTCGGACACCGGCGCGCAGCTTGCCGACGGCGACTACCGCGTCGAGATCTCGGCGCAGAATACGGCCGGTGCGGCCCTTACGGTCGACAAGAAGATCTCCGGCACGGTCACGGCCGTCGACTATACGGGCAACACGGTCATGCTCACCGTCAACGGCACCAAACTGCCGCTGTCGCAGCTCGCAACCGTCTACGGCACCGCGTCGAACTGATGGCTGCGTCGGCGGCGGACAGCCCGCACGCACCCGGCGGTTGCGACACGCGCGCCGTGGTGCTGGTGCACGGCACGGCACAGGCGGCGGCACTCGGGTTTGCCGATCTGCTTTCGTGCCGCGCGAAGAAAGCCGCCGTCGCGGCTTCCGCGCCGGCGTTTTCGGCGTCGCCGGGGCTCATCCAGATTTTTGTGGCGCAGCACGCCGAGTTGCATCTGCTGGCCTGGCGACCGCGCGCCCTGCAGCGCACGCCCTTGGCCGCGATCGTGCCCGTGGCGCAAGCGCATCTCGAGCCTGCCTGGCGCCAAGCCTTGGTGCCGTCGGCCGATATCGTCGCATCCGGCAAGATCGCAACCGGCCTTGCCGCATTCGACGGCGACGGCCTCAAAGCGCGCTTCGAATTCGCCTGGACAAAAAACACCGACGGGCAATGGGCGCTGGCCGACGACAAGAGCACGAAGCGCGGTCGTCCCGCCCAATTGCTCGAGCCGATCGCCGCCCCCACAGCCAGCACCTGGTCGGCCAGTTGCGGGCGCTGTCTTCGCTATCCGCTGGCGCGACTGCCCGCGGCCCCGCAGCTCGCCTTGTGCCGCCGCGACTGTTTGGCGCGCGCCACCCCGTTTTGAAGCCCCGAAGAAAGCAGCACCCCATGCACAAGAACAACGCCCCGCTCGACCGCATCGCACCCGGCACGCGCCTGGATTTGCCGCCGCCGGGAACCACGCGCTGGGTCGTCCGGCGCAAACAGGCCGTTGTCTCGGCCGTACGCCAGGGGCGCATCACGCTCGACGAAGCCTGCCGCACCTACACGCTTTCACCGGAAGAATTCAATTCCTGGCAAAGGCTTATCGACCGTCATGGGCCGCGCGGTTTGCGTGCGACCCGACTTCAGGAGTATCGTGCGGTCGAAACTGAGCGCAAAACCGCGTAAGTTCAGATTCGACTCTAGAAATCACGGCAAACACCCCGAGAGTCGGCACTTTTTTCCGGGTACCGGGAAAAAAGTGCCGGGTGTTAACACTTCATTCACTGATCTTCTCTACGATACTGCTCAAGTTTTGGATAAAATTGCGCAAATTGAGGCGTGATTTGAATCAAAACCGAGCAGTATTCCGAGGACTGGGGCCCTAGCCCCAGAGAAGGTCTGGGTGAATAGTTTCATGGATACTTTACGCCAATTGGGGCCGCTGCGCCTCGGTCTGCTGGGTGCCGTGGCTGTCGGCCTGCTCGGCTTTTTCTTCTTTTTCACGACCCGCCTGTCGCAGCCGCCGATGGCGCTGCTCTACAGCGAATTGTCGCCGCAGGACGCGGCCCAGATCACCACGCGCCTCGAGCAGCAGCAGATCCCCTATTCGCTCGCCAATGGCGGGGCGACCATCAACGTGCCCGAAGACCGCGTGTTGCGGCTGCGCTTGAGCTTTGCCGAAGCCGGCATCCCGCGCGGCGGGTCGATCGGCTACGAGATTTTCGACAAGGGCGACGTACTCGGCCAGACCAATTTCATGCAGCAGCTCAATCAGGCGCGTGCCCTCGAAGGCGAATTGGCGCGCACGATCAGCGCCTTGCAGCCCTTGGCAGCGGCGCGCGTGCATCTCGTGATCCCGCGCCGCGACCTCTTCAATCGCGAGCGCCAGGAGCCGACCGCGTCGGTCATCGTGCGCATGCGCGATCCCAACAACCGCCTGCCGCGCCAGCAGGTGCAAGCAATCCAATCGCTGGTCGCGGCGGCCGTACCCGGCATGCGGCCGGTGCGCGTTTCGATCGTCGACGATCGCGGCAATCTGCTCGCCAAAGGCCAGGCCGAAAGCGACGATCCGTCGGCGCTGAACTCGTCGGCCGAGGAACTGCGTCGCGCCTACGAACAGCGGCTTGCGCGCACGGTCGAAGGCATCATCGAGCGCACGATCGGGCCCGGCAAGGTGCGCGCCGAAGTGGCCGTCGATCTCGATTTCGACCGCATCGTCACGAACCAGGAATCCTTCGATCCCGACGGCCAGGTCGTGCGTTCGACGCAGACCGTGACGGAAACGAACGAGTCCGCCGAAGCGGCCGCCCAAGTCACGGTGCAGAACAACCTGCCCGACGCAGGCCAGGACAGCGGCGGCCCGCGCACCACCAATCGCGGCAACCGCTCGGAAGAAACGACCAACTTCGAAATTTCGAAGACGATCCGCCAGCACACGCGCGAGTCCGGCGTCATTCGCCGCCTGTCGGTGGCCGTCCTGGTCGACGGCACGGTTGCGGGGCCCGACAAGCAGTACCAGCCGCGCACCGACGAAGAAATGCAGCGCCTGACGACACTCGTGCGTTCGGCGATCGGCTTCGACCAGCGCCGCGGCGACACGCTCGAAGTCGTCAATATGCGCTTCTTTGCGCCCGAAGAGATTGAGATCGACACCAAGGAACCGGGCTTGTTCGATTTCACGCGCGCCGATTTGCTGCGTCTGGCTGAAGTTCTCGTGATGGCGATCGTGGCGCTGCTCGTGATCCTCTTGGTGGCGCGCCCGATCATCAACCATGTGCTGCGCGCCTCGCAGGAAAAGCGCGAACAAGATCGTGCGGCGGCCGAACAGGCAGCCCAGCAAGCACAGCTGATGTCGGGCGGCCCCGGCGGTTTGGCGCTGCCCGGCGGCCCGTCGCCCGGCGAGGAAGGCCCCAGCGAAATCGAACAGATGATCGACATCGCCCAGGTCGAAGGCCGCGTGCGCGCCTCCTCGATCAAGAAGATCGGCGAAATCGTCGAGAAGCACCCCGAAGAGGCCGTCGCGATTCTGCGCACCTGGATGTACCAGGAAACCTAAGCGTTTTCGCAAAGAAAGGCAGACCCTTCCATGGCCACACGCGCCCAGCCACCGTCCCCTGCCCGACCGCCGTCGGACGCGGCCTTGCCGCCGGCCGACGCACCGCTCTCGGACGGGCGGCGCAAAGCTGCTATTCTGCTGCTCGCTTTGGGCGAGCAAGCCGCCGCCAAACTTTGCGCCGAACTCAGCGACCGCGACATCACCAATCTTGCGATCGGGTTTGCCGATCTCGGCCGCCTCGACGCAAGCGAGGTTGAAAAACTGATCGACGAATTCGCGACCCACGTTTCCCTGTCTTTGGCCGCCTGACACGGAAGAGCAACGCCGCCATGCCCGCCATCAGCAAGTTCCTGTTTGCCGAAGAGTTCGTCGAGCCCGGTATCGGCCCCGACGGCACACCCATGCCGGTGATGCTGCGCCGCAAGCCCAAGCATTATTCGGAAGTCGAGCTCGAAATGGCCAAGCAGGCAGCTTTCGAAGAAGGCCGCCAGGCGGGCTACGAAACCGGCCGCGACGAAACGCTGGCGTCGGCCGAACATCTTGCGGCGCAAGCCATCGCGGCTTTGCAGGAAACGCTGCCGCGCGCCCTGGCTACGGCCGAACGCGCGCGCGCGGAAGCCGATGCGGGTGCAGTGACGGCGATGGGTGCGATCGCGCGCAAATTGCTGCCGGCCTTCGCGGCCGTCCACGGCGTGGACGAGATCGAAGCGCTCGCGCGCGAAAGCATCGAACGCCTGATCGAGCAGCCGCGCTTCGTGGTCAAGGTCAATCCGGCCACGCAGCAGATCGTGCAAGCACGCATCGAAGCGATGGCGGAGACGCTGGGCTTTGCCGGCCGCATCGTCGTGCTGCCCGACCCTGCCTCGCCCGAGACCGACGCGCGCATCGAATGGGCCAATGGCGGCGTCGAGCGCAACGTTGCCGACATCTGGAAAGAAATCGAAGACGCGATCGAACGCTATCTTGCCATGCAGCCCGGCGCTGCCGGCGCCAACTGAATCCACGAAAGGAACATAAAATGGCCGACGAAAAAGTGAGTTTCGACGATCTCGACATGGCCAAAGCCATGGCAGGCGAACCGTCGCTGCAGGGCGGCGGTGGCGGCGGCGGCG
>VYKU01000138.1_pt1 | contig 20452 bp, 16 predicted proteins | sample 5114491 | NCBI WGS metagenome assembly VYKU01 (sample SAMN12291796, study PRJNA351875) | freshwater metagenome | isolation source: freshwater lake | place: USA: Michigan, Gull Lake | collected 2011-07-05 | reverse complement strand
GGGTCAACATCTCTATCATTGGCTCGGGCTACATCAAATGTTCCTAAAAAATATAGAAGAGCTAATGCAAATTAGCCGCTATCGGTTGAAGGATTACATCAAGGGACAAAGAGCGATATCGCTTGCCCTATCTACCTTCTAGCTCGCTTGTCCCCCTCTCAGGAAAATCTTATGTGCTGACAGGGGGACAAGAAGGCTGAAATCCATACATCATAAGCTTTTCATGATTTTAGCTTGTAAAAGTTCGCCGCACCATCTCTCACTTATTAAGAATAATTCCTAGTAAGCTCGCTCCTATACCTAATTCTTTCGTTAGCTTTTTGCCTAGAATCGCTCGATCTATTTCTAGCCAGAGAAGCTAGAAGCCTTTGTTGGCAAGTTTTCTAGCTCGCTTGTCCCCCTGTCAGAGTAATCCCTCTTCACCCCGACATTTGAGATAAACTATATTAGCGATCGCTATTTTCCATCCTAACAGAAGCGATGGCATCTGTTCATCTCCCTTAAATTTCCGGAATCGCATCGGGTCTTGGTGGTGTAGAGAAAAGAAATTAATTGATCGGGAGATAAAACCATGCAACTCAACTATCGAAGCATCAGTTCCCAACATTGCCAAACTCGTCTATCGAGGTGTCTACTTCGAGCGTACACCCAGTTTATCGATCGGCCTAGAGTCCAGAAGATTCTTAAACGTGGTAGAGTCTGAACCATTAAACTGGCAGTGCTTTATTAAAGCTCATAGACAGGTTACAAAAATTTACCTAAACTCTCTAAAGATTCCTCAGTTTTGTGTGTTAGTCTGAGGGTATGGTCGGTTTATTTAGACTTGAAGGTCAAAGGAATAATCGCTAACCCTTGTCTGGCTGGGGCTACATCAGTTTGTGGCTTTTATCAGTTCCCTCGTCAAGAGAAAAGGAGAAAAATTCATGTCAAAAAAAGTTCTAGTTATCCTTTCTGAATGGGGATACTGGGGTGAAGAATTAGTCGGACCCTATGATGTATTGATCGAAGTTGGTTACATCATTGACTTTGCCACCCCCAAAGGGCGCAAACCTGTGGCCTTACCCCCCAGTATGGATGAAACTTTTATCGATCCCGCCTTAGATAAGTATGTCACGAATGCTCACTACGCCAAACGGACAAGGGAAATTGAGCAGTCAGATTTGTTAGCAAAGCCCATCGATCTTTCTGGCTGGTTTCCGGCAATGCCCTATTTCAACAGTCCCAATTTTGGGCATGAGCTAGAAGCTTACTATAATAAACGGGAGCAGTGTTGGAAAGAATTAGAACAGTACGACGCGCTGTTGATGGTAGGTGGCTCTGGACCTATGGTCGACATGAATAACAACGAGAGACTACATGACGTTATTCTGGGATTTCTGTCCCACGGTAAGTTAATCACCGCAGTATGTTACGCCGTGACTTGTTTAGCCTTCGCTCGCGATTGGACGGAAAGAAAAAGCATTATTTGGGGTAAACACGTTACGGGTCATGCTCGTGAATACGACTATAAAGACAGTACAGGATTTGCCCAGATGTATGACTTTGAAGGAAAGCCGATGCCCTCCGCTAATGTCGGACCGGCCTTCTATCCCCTAGAATATATTCTCCGAGATGCAGTTGGACCAGAGGGACAGTATCACGGAGGGGTTGGGCATACCCTTTCAACAATTCTTGATTACCCATTTTTAACGGGTCGCTCTACCCAGGATGGAAAGCTCGTAGGAGAGTTGATCATCCAGGTTCTCGATCATGGTCTAAGGCGTTACGGTTGGTAATCATCTACCTGATAACTCAAAACAGACTTGGAGAAAATCATGGCAGGGAAAACAGGGCGTTTCGCCATACTAGAACAATTTTTGGCAGATGGATTCACCTATATGTTTGGTAATCCAGGTACATCGGAAGAAGGGTTTCTCGATGCTCTTGGGGATTATCCAGACCTCAAATATGTCCTCACTTTGCAAGAATCCATAGCGGTCATGACCGCCGATGGTTATGCAAGAGCAACAGGAAAACCTGCCCTAGTGCAAATCCACAGTACACCAGGTTTAGGAAATGCGATCGGTGCTTTATACCAAGCAAAACGGGGGCATTCTCCCCTAGTGGTTATTGGTGGGGATGCGGGAATCAAATATCAAGCAATGGACGCGCAAATGGCAGGAGATCTGGTAGCTTTTGCCAAACCGGTGACCAAATGGTCAACCCTAGTGATGGAACCCTCATCTCTATTGCGGGTACTGCGAAGAGCGGTAAAAATTGCCACCACTCCCCCCATGGGTCCAGTGTATGTCTGCCTTCCCGTAGATATTTTAGACGCGCCTACAGTGGAACTGGTCAGACCGACTTCTTTACCCTCGACGCGGGTAATCCCCGATGAGAGTTTGGTCAAAGAAATGGCAGAGATTTTGGCATCAAGTCAAAAACCGATGATTTTTGTCGGGGATGGGCTGTCTTTTTCGGAGGCACAGGCAGAACTTACCCAAGTAGCTGAACTCTTAGGAGCCGAAGTCTGGGGGGCTGATATTGGCGACTTAAACATGAGTTATGCTCATCCCCTGTATCAAGGTTCTACTGGCCATATGTTTGGCTATTCAAGTAAACCTATTACTACTAAGGGTGATGTCAACTTAGTTGTTGGCACTTATATGTTGCCCGAAGTCTTTCCTGACTTAGGCGATATTTTTGCACCTGAAGCAAAAGTTCTGCACATTGATCTCAATGCTTACGAAATTGCCAAGAATCATCCTGTAGATATAGGGGTAGTTAGTGATCCCAAATTGACCTTGGCTAAATTGGCAATCATGTTAGAGTCAATAATCAACCCAGAACAAAAAGCGGCCGCCAAAGCTAGAACAGAAGCTATAGGCCAAGTTAAAGCTCAAAACCATCAACGCCAATTGGAAGCAGATCGGCAAATTCGAGATCATGTCCCCTTACATCTATCTCGCTTTATGGAAGAGTTAGCCGCCAAACTTCCCGAAGATGCAGTCATCTTTGATGAAGCAATTACTAACTCCCCTGCTATAACCCGTTATTTCCCACCTACCAAACCAAGACACTACTTTGTCACCCGTGGGGGATCATTGGGAGTCGGCATTCCGGGGGCGATTGGGGCTAAATTAGCTCATCCCGATAAAACCGTGATTGGATTTGCCGGGGATGGGGGAGCCATGTACACCATTCAGGCACTCTGGACGGCCGCCCGTCATAACATTGATGTCAAGTTTGTGATCTGTAATAACCGCTCTTACCGTATTTTACAGGAGAACATAGATGTTTACTGGCAGGAAAGAAATATTGTGGAGCGAGACTATCCCTTGAGTTTCGACTTATCTAAGCCAGATATTCACTTTGCTTCTATCGCCCAATCTCTGGGAGTACCGGGAGTTCGAGTTGAAAAATCTGGCGACATAGCTAGCGCTATTGAACAGATGTTAAACCATCCGGGACCTTTTCTTATTGATGTGGTTTTAGAAGCAAATTTCCATGGTGAAGAAATCGGAGTCAAGTAGGGTCAAGCTCTGGCTGAGTATGTCAATTTCTCGGAGTTACCCTAAGTTTCGCCCTATTCATCAACTACAACTACAACTGCATAACACAAACCGAAGAACCATTAACTTTAGGTAACAAGAAAGGACAATCAAATTTTATCGATAGGGAGTATTTATGTCTCAAGAAAATGTAGTTGCCTTTTTGAACTTGCTACGTCACGATCCTGAATTGAGAGAAAAGTTTAAGACAAGAAATTTAGCAGAATTGCTGTTTCATGCTGAAAATATTGGACAAAAGTTTACTTTTGAGCAGTTATCTCAAGTGATAGCAGCAATGGAAACAAAGATAATTGCGGAAAAATTAGGGGAAGACTTTGGTCCCTATAGTAGTTTATGGATAAAAATGTGGGGCAAATATCGTTTGGAATACGTAATAGACAATCTTGTTATTAGATTGAGTGAGGAAGAATTAGAACAGTTAATTCAACCTATTGATTGATCACCTAATTGTTCTTCACTAAGGAGTTAATCTATGTCTAAAAAAGAAGTTAGCAAATTTTTAAAAGTTCTTGCTGAAGATTCTTTGTTAAAAAATGAGTTAAAGGTAAAACAGAAAGATGAAGTTATGAGGTATGCTCAACAAACATACGATTTTACTCAAAGAGAGTTTGATGATGTTGTGTGGACTCTAGAAAGCCTACTCGCCGATAAACGAGGAGAAAAGTTTGACTTAGCCTTTAGCTTGTGGGAAACTATGTGGGGCAAGTATTATCTGGAATTTGTGATTGATAATGTGATTGGTAGTTTGTCTGACCAGGATATGGAAAAAGTTACAGGAAGGTAAAAAAATGAACTTTGAAAAAGCATTTGATTATATTATTGTCGGTGCTGGAGCTTCGGGCTGTGTGATCGCTAATCGACTTATTGAAAACCTCAATTGTCATGTTCTTCTATTAGAGGCAGGAGAGCTTGATAATAATCCCGTTATCCATAATACGGACATTCAATCAATGACTTCCCTCTGGAGTGGCAATACAGACTGGGGTTATTCAACCGAAGAAGAACCCTATTTGAATAATCGTAAAATCTCTATTGCTCAGGGTAAGGTTCTTGGGGGTGGTACATCTGTTAACGCAATGATGTATATCCGAGGGAATCGTCGTGATTACGATCACTGGAACTTTTTGGGAAATGAAGACTGGAGTTATCTAGATGTCTTACCCTACTTCAAAAAATCAGAAGATTATGAGGGGGGAGCCTCAGAATATAGAGGTGGTAGTGGACTATTGCAAGTAGTCAATTATGCTAATCCATCTCCAGTTTCTCAGGCTTTTGTAGCCGCAGCAATGGAACTTGGTTATGGTGGGAATGGATGGGACTGTAATGGCGAACAACAGGAAAACGGAGCATTTTTCTATCAATCGACCCGAACTCAAGATAATCAACGTTGTAGCACGGCTGTAGCCTTTATTAAGCCGATTCTCAAAAACTCCAAATTTACCGTAGAAACTAAAGCTTTTGTCACTCGAATTTTAATATCTGGAAATAAGGCGGTTGGAGTAGAATATCTTCAAGATGGGAAGGTTCATCAAGTTAAGTCCGAATCTGAAATCATTATTAGCTGTGGCTCTTTTGAGTCTCCCAAGCTTTTAATGCTTTCAGGGATTGGTCCATCTGAACACTTGCAATCTCATCAAATCACGGTCGCTGTTGATTTGCCTGGAGTTGGGCAAAATTTACAGGATCATCTCTTATTGGGGGTTGGATATGAGTGTAAACAAGAACAACCTTTATCTAACCTGCTTTCTGAAGCTGGGTTGTTCATTTGGACTCGTAGTGGCATAAGTGCTGCTTCCCCAGATTTACAGTTCTTTTTTGGACCAGTTCAATTTGTAGAACCAGAATATCGCATCGATGGACCTGGTTTTACTTTTGCGCCCATTGTTGTTCAACCCCAAAGTCGAGGTACTGTCTCTCTAAGATCTAATAATCCCCAAGACTTGGCTGTTATTCGCGCTAATTATCTAGAATGTCCCACAGATATCAATGTTCTTATTAAAGGCATTGAACTTGCTAGAGCCTTAGTTAATACTTCTACCTTCAATGAGTTTCGAGGTAGAGAACTTGCTCCGGGGTCTTCTGTTACAAGTCACTCAGACTTGACCGAATACATTCGTCAGGTTTCCTCAACAGTATGGCATCCAGTTGGAACTTGTAAAATGGGGCGCGATCGCTATGCTGTAGTCAATCCTCAACTTCAGGTTTATGGAGTAGAAGGGCTTCGAGTCGCTGATGCTTCAATCATGCCCACCATTACCTCTGGAAATACCAATGCTCCTACAATTATGATTGGGGAAAAGGCTGCTGATATGATTATTGCTTCTCGGTAAATATGGGGCAAATACTTGGGAAAAAATAGTCAAATAATTTTACGCTTGTGTAAATTGTAAAAATCAACTTTTGAAAGTAATAAAAGGAAAATTATGCCAAATAGTTTTGATTTTATAATTGTCGGTTCTGGTTCTGCTGGAGCAACCATCGCTTACCGTTTAAGCGAAATGACTAATGCAACGGTTTTGATTCTTGAAGCAGGCGGTACTAAAATTACAGAGGCGGTTGATGTGCCTTATCGCTGGAATGAGCTTTTGCTCACAGAAATAGATTGGGCTTATATGAGTGTTCCTCAGCCTAGTATTGATAACAGACAGGTCTATTGTGCTTCAGGTAAGCTGATTGGTGGAACATCTAATATTTATCACATGATTCATACCAGAGGACGGCCTTCTGATTACGATAACTGGGCCTATAATGGTTGTGCAGGCTGGTCTTTTAAAGATGTGCTGCCCTATCTTCAAAAACTAGAAAGTCAAGAAGACAATACCAATCCAACTGCTGGCCAAACAGGACCAATTAACGTCATTAATGCACAAGTAAATGGAAATCCCATTTCCCAAACATTTATAGATGCCTGTAGAGAACTGGGCTATCCATATGTGGAGGATTTTAATAACCAAGAACTTGGGGCAGGTTGGCATCACATAGACATCAAAAATGGCAAGCGATGTGGAGTCAGAACTGCTTATCTAGAGCCAGCTTTAACCCGCTCAAATGTAACCTTGAGTGCTAATTCTCAGGCGACAAAACTTTTAATAGAAAACCATCGTTGTATCGGAGTTGAATATCAACAAGATGGCGTTCTTAAAACCGTTAGAGCACGCCAGGAAGTGATTGTCTGTGCAGGAGCAATTCAGTCACCTAAACTCCTTATGCTGTCTGGAATTGGTAATCCTGAACACCTATCAAAATTTGATGTTCCGGTTGTAGTCGATTTACCTGGTGTAGGAGAAAATTTTCACGATCATCCCCTAATGATTGGCCCGATGGGTATGATGGCCGAACCTGGAGCAGCTCCGAAGGAGAATATGACAGAAGCTGCTCTTTTCTGGGGATCTCAACCGGGTTTAAACGTACCTGATTTAGAGATCTGTATCGTTCACCGTGCCCCATTCGGAGAAAGATTTTTTGAGGATGTAATTGAGCGGGTACAGACTAACCAACCTATTCCCTCAGTAAGTCAGTTAGTTGATCCAAGGATTATACTTTCACTGCCGGGTTTAGTTCGTCCTCTATCCCGTGGCTGGATTCGTCTATCTAGCAGTGATCCCATGGCTAATCCTCTAGTAAATCCCAATTATGGGGCAGAAAAAGTGGATATTGACCGGATTGTAACCATGGTAAAAATTGCCCGTGAAATTTATCAAACACAAGCATTTGCCAAATTGGGGCTGACAGAAATAAATCCAGGTACAGAAGTGCGAACTGATGAAGATATAAAAACTTGGATCATTAATAATCTTGGTTCTTACTATCACTTTGTTGGCTCTTGCAAAATGGGAATAGACAATATGGCTGTTGTTGATTCCTCTCTAAAAGTATATGGAGTGGAAGGTTTGCGGGTAGCAGATGGCTCAATAATACCCACTATACCATCAGCCAATCCCCATACATCCATCGTGATGATTGGGGAGAAGGTTGCAGATTTGATTAAACAGGAATTTAGTTAAGGAAATACTAAGAAATCATCTGTTATGCCTTAACCTATTATTTTCAAGGCAAAAAGCCAACAAATTTCCTTTCAACTTATCAACAGAGGTAGAGTAATGACTGAACAAACATCTATAGAAATATTCGAGTTAGGAGACTTCCGTTTATTAAGTGGGTTTACGCTTCCCAACGCTAAACTAGCCTATAAAACTCACGGGAGTCTAAACACAGCTAGGGACAATGCGATTCTTTTTCCTCATTTTTTGGCGGGCTCGCCAGAGTCATTGGAGATGTATATTGGGGAAGATCGCCCTCTGGATCCCCGCAAATACTTCATTATTCTACCGGGCATTTTTTGTGGCGGGTTGTCATCCTCCCCTAATAACACACCGGCTCCCTTTAATGCAGGAGCATTCCCAGCAACTCTGATTGCTGATGACGTTATAGCTCAACATCGACTCTTAACCGAGAAGTTCAGGATCGAAGAACTTCAGCTAGTTCTTGGTTGGTCTGTAGGGGGATTACAGACTTATGAATGGGCAGTACGATTTCCCGATATGGTCAAGCGCATTGCTTCCATTGCCAGTGCCCCCAAACCTTCACCCTGGACTCTTCTCTGGTTGCGAACAGTGATAGAGGAACCTTTAACATCCCATCCAGCGTGGAACAACGGATTCTACACGGATTTACAAGCTTTACAGTCTGGCTTGCGTCGTTTGGGGCATGGGGCAGCGATGACCCTACCCCAGGTCGGGTTCTACCGTGATGAGGTCTGGCGCTCTCTTGGGTTCGCTTCTATGGATGACTTCGTTTCTCGCTTCTGGGAAGCTTTCTGGCTTCCACTAGACCCTAACAATCTAGTAGCTCAGTCACGAAAAACTCGTGCGGCCGATCCCAGTGATAGTGGAGACTTGGCTGCTGCACTAGGCCGGATCAAAGCGAAGACTTTCGTGTTCGCTTTTACTGGGGACAGGATGTTTCAGCCCGAAGAGTGCAAGTTAGATGCTCAACGAATTTCCAACGCACAATTCCGGGAAATTGGCGGTGTCTCTGGCCACTTGACGACCTTTTCTCTAACCCAGCGCGACCGAGAGGTTATGGACGAAATCGTGCGGGAAGTGCTTGCTAGCTAGTGGTTTTGTCCAAATTCATTGACTATGAGTTTATAAGAGGTAATCATGTATATTGGTAGAGATTGGTTGATTGAACATAATCAGAAGGCAAAAGTCAGCAACGCCGAAATAAAATACACTGTGTTGGGTAAAGGCGAGCCTGTACTCTGTATTCATGGCACAAACATTGCTGATAGTTTAATTACACCTCTACAGTTCTATCCCGCTCTGTTTGAAGAGTACCAATTTATTAGCTACTACAGGGCAGGCTACAATGGCAGTACCTTGGAGAAGGATAGTTTGAGTATTGAAGAAGGGGCGCAACAGTCTAAGGAATTACTAGAACATTTAGGCATTAAGAAAGCCCATGTTCTTGCCTTTTCCTTTGGTGGTGTAATTGGTTTTCAATTAATGCTTTCCTATCCTGAGATCGTACATTCTGCCATACTCCTCGAACCTTATTTTAACCGAGAATCTCCAGCTGCAGTAGAAGCCAACGTTAGAGCCCTTAATCGAGCTATGGAACTGTTTCAAGTAGGGGATAAACTGGGGGCTGCTCAACGTTATATGGAGGATGTCTGCGGTCCTAGTTTCCTTGGGGCTGTGGAGATGACAAATCCCCTGGATGTTTGGGATAAAGTTGCAGTCGCCGCCGATATAGCTTTTACCATAGATTTTCCGGCCATTGTCAATTGGGGATTTAGAATCTCAAAAGCAGATGAATTAGTCAAGAATAAGCCCCAAATGCCAGTCTTAGCTGTGATGGGTCTAGATAAGCTAAACGGCTTTTACTTCGGATCACCGATATAGACTCCAAAAGGGTTATAGCTATTGGATCATGCAGGTTAAGCGCCGTTTAGCTTAGTGAGGCCGCTATGCCCGGTTTTCGAGAAGCTCAACAGTTTCTTATGAGATGGCTACCCCAAGCTGAACGAGCTGGCATTATGAATGCTACTCACGGGATGCAAAGCATGAATCCTATTGAGGTAGGAAAAGCGGCTTTAAACTTTCTCAGAAAACATCCCATGAACTGATCATAATTTCCCAGTTTTAAAAGCTTAAAAAAGTAATCTTTTGAGTTTTTCAAACCCTAATTGCTCATAAGTATTGAAGGAGACTTCTTGTCATGTTTTTACTGGAAAAAGCTCAACATTTCTTTACCGCTCTCAATGCTCAGAACATGAACGAGGTGGTGGAAATGATTAGCCCATCGGCAGATATACGCACCCCTATCGGCTCTTTTACTGGGGGTGAAGCTTACCGGGAATGGATGTTGATGCACTTCCGGGCTCTGCCAGACTTTACTCATGAAATTTGGGGTCTATCTGCTGAGTCAGGACAGACATTAGCTTTTGAATTACACGCTACTGGAACCCACACCGGCCCCTTAGTTTTACCAAGTGGAGAAATTGCTCCTACAGGCAGAACCCTTGATGTCTCCGCGGTTGATGTGTGGCGATTTGAAGATGGCCTAATCGTTGAATATCATCTGTACTTCGATCTGTTCGACTTTCTGAGACAACTTGGCCTGGCACCAATCACATAGGTTTTACTCAACCCTTTTGACCCCTAAACCATGATCACTTAATTCGAAAATTTTACCCAAAAATCATGACAAATAATCTCAACGACAAAGTAGTTCTAATCACAGGAGTGTCCGCTGGTTTAGGTTTGGCACTGGCTAAAAAACTGCTCACAGAAGGAGCTTATGTGGCTGGTACCTTGCGTAATCGAGAACAGATTGCTCAATTTGAGGCCTTAAACCCTCTCAAAGCCTTTGGAGTTGAAATGGATATTACCGATCATGATGCTGTTGAGTCGGGAGTGCAAAAAGTTCTTGATCGTTTTGCACGTATTGATGTTTTAGCCAATAACGCTGGTTCTGGTATGGTGGGGGCGGTCGAAGAGACAAGCGAGGAAGAAGTCAAGAGAATTTTTGATGTGAATTTCTTCGGTGGACTTCGCCTAATTCAAGCAGTTTTACCCACGATGCGTCAACAGCAATCCGGTTATATACTCCAATTCTCCGCCGTTGGAGGTTTTATAGGTTATCCAGGGTTAGGAGTATATTGTGCCGCTAAAGCAGCGACAGACATACTTGGAGAAGTCTTAGCTCAAGAATTAGAACCATTCAACATTAAAACAACCGTCCTCACCATAGGAATTTTTCGTACGGAGTTTCCTGCTAAAGCTTCTTCAACGGCCAAAATTCTGCCGGAATATGTAGGTACTCCTGCGTCCAAATTGCGGGATTTATTCGGATCTTTGACGGGAAAACAACCTAATGATCCTGATAAGGCGGCAGACCTTATTGTCCAAGTTCTGAAATCTGATCATGCTCCTCTACACTTACCATTAGGTGGTGATGCCATCGGTGTGATGCAGGGTAAAATCGCAAAACTGCAAGAGGATATTGCCGCTTGGGAGAATCTGGCCAGAACAACAGCCTATGAATGAATGCTTATACTCGCCTACTTTTCCAACTTTTTGTCCTGTACTATCAGAATAGGAATATGATTCATCAACTGATCTTTGCCCATCCCAAACCGGGGATGAGTGAAAAGGAATTTCAAAACTACTGGGTTAATTTCCACGCAGTTTATTACGCCAGCAAAATCCCTCAAATCAGGCGTTATATGGTCGATACGCGCATTCCTTTTAGTCCAGAACCAGAAGAGCCGCTCTTTAGTGGTGTTGCTGAAATTTGGCTAGAGAACGAACAAGAACAAATCGCTTCTCTCCAGTCAAAAGAGTTCTTGGCAGGAGCCCGACTAGATGAACCCAACTGGGCTGCTTTCTGGCGTACTGTGGGATTAGATACTAATACTCATGTCTTGATGGAGGGACCTGCTTTACAAAAAGACTCCACGATGGTGAAACTCTTGATACTCGTTAAACGCAAAGCGGGAATGCCTTTAGAAGAATTTCGCCAGAAAATGCTAGGAAGTCATAGCGACAAAGTCATGAAACTTCCAGGGCTTCGCCGTTATTTTCAATGCCATGTTAGGGATAGTTTTTATGCGATTGGAGAATCCCTACTAGATTGTGTTTCGATGCTCTGGTTTGATGACATTCAAAAACTAGAAAAAGCCTATAAATCAACCGATTATGAAGAGAAAATCTTGCCCGAATTTGCCGATCTTTTTGAATCTAAATACATCCATACAATGGTGACTGATGAACACTGGATTATCGGACCAGAATTTCGCTGATCAAGAATCTATAACGGTTCTCACATCTGTGTGGCACACTTTAACCTTTGCTGATTAAGCTTTTCAGGATTGAGAATGTACCTCTTGTCAACAGGAAACGCTATATATAGCGGTATTTGGTAAATCATGATATCTTCACCGCCTAAGCTAAACGGCGCTTAACCTGCATGATCCAATAGCTATAACCCTTTTGGAGTCTATATCGGTGATCCGAAGTAAAAGCCGTTTAGCTTATCAATTATCCATAGTCTATTTTTAGGAGCAACTCCCATGGCTAACACCGTTGATTTTACCTTCTCAGACCTGATCGCTGGCTACATTACCAGCTATGACAATACCACCGATTCCTTTGGTCTGAAAACCTCAGATGATCGCGAATATACCGTCTATCTGACCTCCAATACCTATTCGCAACTGATTCGCAATCTGGGACAAGCCTATCAGGATGCAACGGGGGCGATGCGAGACCTGATTAAATCTGGCCAACCCAAGCAACAAGGTGAGCGGGGGCGGTTTATTTTTGCTTATGGGATATTTTATCCCCTCGATAACCATCAGTATCGGTTTGAGGCCAAACAGGTCAACTTTATTGGACGCTCCGATGACTATAGCAATGACTATGTCTTTGAACAACCAAACTGGTGGATCAATCAAATCAAACAATTAGGAGACTTTTATCTCAAGTCTCAGTTTGGCACTCCTGACGGAAAGCTTAATATTGACTATTCTCTCTACCGCACTAATTTAGGGGTTACGGGAGAAAAACAAAAAAGTGGCCGACAAGAAACCGATACAATTTCCCGCCTCGTCTATGGTTTTGCCACGGCCTTTTTAATGACGGGTGACGATCGCTATCTGGAAGCCGCAAACAAAGGGACTGAATACCTGCGGGATCACCTGCGGTTTGAAGATAAAAATGCTGGTATTGTTTACTGGTATCATGCCGTCGATCTCCAACCGAACGGACGGGAGGATAAAGTCTTTGCCTCGGAGTTTTGGCAAGACTTTGATGCCATTCCTTGCTATGAGCAAATTTATGCCCTAGCCGGTCCAGTTCAGACTTACCGAGTCACAGGCGATCCGAAAATCCTTGCCGATGCTCAAGCGACGGTTAAGTTATTTAAGGATTACTTCCGAGATCCCAAACTAGGGGGTTACTATTCCCATATCGATCCCATCACCCTGAAGCCCTACGGCAAAATCTTGGAAGCGCACAACAATGAGGCCAAGAAGAATTGGAACTCTGTGGGCGACCACGCTCCCGCTTATTTAATTAACCTTTGGCTGGGAACGGGGAAAGAAGATTACGCGGAGTTTCTCGAAGAAACCTTTGATACTATAACCCAGCGTTTTCAAGATTACCAGAACAGTCCCTTTGTGCAAGAAAAATTCAATGATGACTGGTCGCCAGATTACAGTAAGCAAGAGCAGTCTAACAAAGCCGTTGTTGGTCATAATCTCAAGATTGCTTGGAATCTAACCCGGATGTACGGACTAAAAAACAAGCAAGAATATAAAGATTTTGCTAACAAGATTGGCAACACCATTGCTGAAGTCGGCTCTGACCGTCAACGGGGCGGTTGGTACGATATGCAGGATCGGCAAGAAAAAGCGGGCAATTTCTATAAGTATTTCTGGCACGATCGCAAAGCCTGGTGGCAAATGGAACAGGGCATTTTAGCCTATTACATTTTGTCGGGAGTCTATCGGGAAAATGCGGAATTTTTACGCTATGCCCGGGAAGGAACAGCCTTCTATAATGCCTACTTCCTCGATCACGAGGCGGGAGGAGTCTATTTCAATGTCTTGGCCAATGGCATCCCCTATCTGCTGGGAACAGAATGGGGCAAAGGCAGCCACTCCATGTCCGGCTATCACTCCTTTGAATTGTGCTATTTAGCGGCCGTCTATACCAATTTGCTGCTGTTCAAAGAGCCGATGGATTTCTACTTCAAGCCCGTCCCCGGTGGCTTCCCCGATCGAATTCTGCGGGTGGCTCCCGATATCCTACCTCCGGACAGTATTTATATTAAACAAGTCTGGATTGAGGGGACGCGCTATGATGACTTTGATGCCAAAGCATTGACTGTCAAGCTTCCGACCAACTACGACAACAAGAAAATTCGGGTGCTGATCTATCCGACGGGTATTACTTTTGAAGCGGCTCTGTTAGACTTCAGTGAGGGCGTTGCTAAAGTGGATTTAACCGGAGAAATCGCTCAAGGAGACTCGTGGGCAATTGGCGAACTGGAACAAGAGTTTAACCGCCTAGAAATCCAACAGGCACAAAAAGTAGTTCTCGTCGCCTCAAGTTTGAAATCTATCTCTGACGAAGCACTGCGCTACTTAACTTATTACATTCGTCGGCGTACTCGTGAGACAGGTGGAAGCTTTACCCTCTCTGTCGAGGGGGCTAATGACAAGGTAAAGCAGGCTTTCTTAGACGCTAATGTCGTTGAGCCTGACCAAATCTCTTAGGCTTTGAAAAAGATTAGCTCGAGGTTGAAAAGCATGAATTACGCTCGACTCTTATTGGCATGGCATCCTCACTCAAATAACAGAGGGAAATTGCCCTCTCCCAAGCATTGGCTCTTAGCAGCACTGTTGTCCCTAGTGTTAAGTTTTGTCATCCCCTCTCTCATCGAACCGGCTCTAGCAGTGGGAGCTAACAACCTGGGAGCGACTTTCGACGCAACCCAAGATAATGTCACCTTTCGCGTCTATTCTAATGCTGCCACTCACCTGGAAGTTTGGCTCTATGATCAGAATTTGGGCGTAGCGGAAAAATTTAAACTTCCTTTAACCCAAGATAGCGGGAGCAAAATTTGGTCTGTCAGCGTACCCGTCTCAACCCTGAAAGCCAATGGGATAAATGATACAATCTACTACGGCTATCGGGCTTGGGGGCCGAATTGGACTTACGATCCCTCTTGGACTCAAGGATCGACCGTCGGATTTGTGCAAGATGTGGACGGTCAAGGAAACCGCTTTAACCCAAATAAACTTCTGTTAGATCCTTATGCAGTAGAGGTAAGCCACGATCGCCTAATTCCCACCGCCACCGGGCAGACCAATGGGGGGATTTATGTCTCAGGTCCAGGATACCGCGCCTTTGACACGGGAAGCCAAGCACCGAAAGGGATTGTCCTGCCGATCGCTCAAGCTGACATCGGGAATAAACCGACTCGTCCCTTCAAAGATGAGATTATCTATGAAGTTCACCTGCGGGGGTTAACGGAAAACGATCCAGACATTCCCGAAAAGCTGCGGGGAACTTATGCCGGAGCGGCACTCAAGGCCAAATATCTCAAAGATTTAGGGGTGACAGCCGTGGAATTTCTCCCCCTCCAATCGATGCAAAATGACACCAACGATGCGATCGCTTCTACGGCTGGAGATAATTACTGGGGATATGACCCCTATAACTACTTTGCTGCGGATCGCCGCTATGCTGCCGATAAAACTCCGGGGGGGCCGACCCAAGAATTTCAGCAGATGACTAAAGCCTTCCACGAACAGGGACTGAAAGTCTATGTGGATGTAGTCTATAACCATACAGGGGAAGAGGGCGTAGATTCAACCGGAAATATTTCCCCTATTTTCACGATGCGAGGTTTAGACAACCCCACCTATTACGAACTTAGCAACGACGTGCGTTACTACTATAGTGATAACGGAGTCGGACCAAACTTAAACACAGGCAATCCTGTGGTGCGGGATTTGATTATTGATTCCCTGGCCTACTGGAAAGATACTCTGGGAGTAGATGGATTCCGATTTGACCTCGCGCCAGTGATTGGCAATGACTGTCAGCGGGGATGTTTTCAATTTAACAAATTAAACCCAGACAATGCCCTCAATCGGATGGTTAAGGAATTGCCGGTACGTCCTGCCAACGGAGGAAATGGGGCGGACTTGATTGCAGAACCTTGGGCCGTCACCAACTACCAGATGGGGAACTTCCCTAGTGGTTGGGCAGAATGGAATGATAAATTCCGCGATAGTTTCCGTAAAGCCCAAAACCGCTTAGGAGTTGAAAACGTTCCCCCTAACGAATTGGCAACCCGTTTTGCCGGCTCGAGGGATCTATTTCAGGATGATGGTCGCAAGCCTTGGCATTCGGTAAACTTTATCGTCGCCCATGATGGGTTTACCTTGCGGGATGTCTATAACTGTAACCAGAAAACCAACAGCCAACTGACTTGGGATCAGGGACCATCTGACGGAGGAACAGATAATAATTTGTCCTGGGATCAGGGGGGAGAGACGTCACTTCAGCGGCAAGCGACTCGGACTGCCCTCGCCATTGAGATGCTTTCGGCAGGTGTCCCAATGATGACGGGAGGAGATGAGATGTATCGTACCCAGTACTGCAATAACAATATGTACAACGTCGATTCTGCCGCTAATTGGCTCAACTATGACAATATCAAGGAGTATCCCCATTTCTTCAACTACAGTCGTAAGTTACTGGCTTTTCGCAATGCCCATGCCGCTTTACGTCCCGCCAATTTCTTTCAAGGTACAGATAATAATGGCAATGGCTTAAAAGACCTGACTTGGTTGCGAAGTGATGGGAATGAACCGGATAGCAATTATTTCTCCGATCCGAACCAGCATTTTCTGGCCTATCGTTTGGATGGCTCGGAATTGGGAGACGGCGTACAATCTATTTATGTCGCCTACAATAGTTGGTCGGGAAATATCCTGGCAACACTCCCCCCTAATCTTCCGGGTAAGCAATGGTATCGAGTCGCCGATACGGCCAGCTTTATGGAAAGTCAGGACAATTTTAAGGCTCCTGGTGCGGAAGAATTACTGACAGGTTCAACCTATGATGTCAATGGGCGTTCCCTACTTTTATTAATTGAGAAGTAGGAGCATTCTATCGACATTGAGTGGGTAGGTCTTGTCGTTAAAATACTTGACGGTAGCCTAGCCCACTCTGCTCAATGTGAATAAATCGTTATCAAAAATTATGCCTTGAAAAAAAACAGAGGATAAATTTATCTATCCTTATTTTTATAGCAAAGACCAAGGTGCTTAGGACAATCCATCGCTGAAACCCTGTTCAGATAAGAGTTTGAAAATTGAAAGCCTCCTAAATAACCCATTATTTGCTATATGAGGGCAAGGTTAGCGAGATCATTAATCAATTCAAGACAATTCTCGTCCTATCTAAGAAGTAATCTTCACCGATATCGGTTGAAAATTTCTAAAATCATGGAGAAAAAATGATGACTAATTCACTCTCTGTATGGCTGAAAACGTTACTAACCGTAATCATTGCCTTTTTTGTCGTTTTTGTTAACCCAGTTAGGGCCGATGTGATCTATCATGCCTTTAATGTTCCTTTTCGGGAGATTCAAAGGGAACTTCCCGAACTTAAAGCACAGGGTTACACCTATATTCAAATCTCACCACCCGAGTTAAGTAACCCGTCCAATGAGTGGTGGGGAAGATATCAACCGATTGATTTTACTGTGATTGATAGTCCTTTAGGCAATGAAAATGAGCTAAAAGAACTTATTGACACGGCCCATCAACAGGGAGAAAAAATAATTGTCGATGTGGTGCTTAATCACATGGCCAACTATGAAAATTATCCCAATAACCTGCAATATCCACGCTTTTCTCCTCAAGATTTCCACGGCAGGGCCTGCATTCAAAACTACGATGATTCCTATCAAGCTACTCACGGATGGCTAGGACTAGACTGTGGTAGTGGACAAGGGGGACTGCCCGATTTAAACACCGAATCTCCCTATGTTCGTCAAGAGGCTAAAAATTACATTAATAAGCTTTTAGACCTTGGTGCTGATGGGTTTCGTTTTGACGCACTTAAACATATTGAACCAGGATTTTTCCAAGAAGTACTTGCGGGAGTCCCATCTGATGTCTATCTGTATGGAGAAATTGTCGAAGATAGTCCAAGAATGGCTTTTTCCTATACTTCTATTCACGATCTTGATGTTACAGATTACCCCCTATTAAATACCCTTAAAAGGGCTTTTAGTCTGGGTGGTGATTTGCGTATTCTCGAAGATACCGGAAATGGAGCTTTACCCGGTCCCAATGCTGTCACCTTTGCTAAAACCCATGATACCGTTCCGGGCAGCCTGCTTTATGGGGGTTATGGATTAGATTCAAGGGATAGTATCTTAGCCAATGCTTTCGTACTTTCCCGTGCCGATGGATTACCTTTAATTTATGGGGAGGATGCTTCAGATCCGATTGTTAAAGCGGGGGTGGCATTCCATGAGCAAATGATGGGACAACCTCAGTCTTTCCCGAATGGTAATGAGATTGCCACGGGGGGAGATAGCCCAAATTTACTCTTTATTGAAAGAGGCGATTTAGGTATTGCCATGATCAATAAATCGGGCAATACATTTGATGTTGCAGATGCTAAAATGCCCGGTTTAGACGCAGGTTGCTATCAAGAACTGCACTACAATTTTCCCATGTCTGTCAGTGTTGGTGGGGATGGACAGAAACAGATAACTCGCTGGGGTAATAACGAAAGAGGTGGCATTTCAATTCAACCTAGAGATGCCATGTTTTTTGTCAAAACTTCCGATAACATCTGTGTCCAATGATGCCAATGGGAGTTCTCTACTTTAAATCATGGAGAAAACATCATGACTAATTCACTCTCTGTATGGCTGAAAAAATTGCTAACCATCATCATCGCCTTTTTTCTGGTGTTTGTTAACCCAGTTAAAGCTGATGTGAGCAATCAGGTTTTTCCTACTCCAATTGTCAATCAAAAAACCGAGGGAATCGCAATTCCGGTACTGTGTAACCCGGACATTTCTCAATGTCCCGCAAGTGCCCAGTTACTGGGAACAGTTAACAACAACCGAGGGCATTGGAATCCCTTTTTACCGGAAAACAACATGATTAAAGACGGCCCGCTCTATTACAAGGAATTAGAACTCAAGGCGAATGGAGGCCGCCACCGTAACGGAATCTATGCTTTCCGTTTTGTTACTAATCAAGACTTGCAACAGACCTTCAAGGCCGATCACAACCGAACGGATAGTACAGGTAAACCTAAATTGGTTGGAGGAGAACTCGCTCACCAAGCCCAGAATATTATCATCAAAGTTGACCGTGACGATGTTTATAAAATTAGCTTTAACCCTTCAAACTTAACCTTTGATGTCACGCCTCATCCAACTTACCTAACAAAAATTGAATCGGTACAACTGAATGGATTTGTCTGGGATGACGAAGATATGTTCCAGAAATTTGATGAAACCCGTGCCAACCACGAAATCACAAAAAACGGGTATTGGTGGGAGAAAACAATCCCCCTCAAGGCGAATGGGGGAATTGATTTTAGAGCCGATGGAGTCTATCAATTTTTATTCTCTGCCAACCACAACGAGGACTGGGGATTTGGTGCTTATAATAACGGCAAAAATACTCTCACCGGAGGAACCGGCTTTGGCAGCGGCGGCGGACAGAGCAAGCACTCCGCAATCACGATTCAAGTTTTTGAAGATGGTAATTACACCCTCCAGATGAATCCCCAGGAATATAAGTTTCAAGTCAAAGCTCCTGATGGGGTAAGACCCGTCAAAATTTGGAACGACGTGACCTCTTTTCAATTACTCGGCACCTTTTATCCCGATGTTCAATTCGATCCCACTAAGGAAGATCACAATATGGAACCTGTTGATGACAAGATCTGGACAAAAACTTTGCAATTAAAACCGGGTATTTACGGGGCAAATTTTGCCATTTCTGGGGAGCTTTTTTTGGATACAATGGCCCTGGGTGCTTGGCTGGAATCCGATCACCCCAACAAACTGATCGGTCGCGGGTGGCATGGCAAACCTAACGAGCCTAATATTTTCTTTGAAGTTAAGGAAACTGGAGCCTACCAATTCACCTATGATCGCACTCAAGATCGGTTCTCAATTGAATCCTTAAGCAATGCCCCTTTGCAACCGCCAGCCGTGATTGAAACCTTACAGTTAGTGGGGAATTTCGCTGAACCACTGCAAGCTTGGGAGCCGACCAGTACCGCCAACAATATGCAGAAAATTGGTACTCACATCTTTAGCAAAGATGTCCAGCTGGAAGCCAATCGCAAGTATGAGTATAAGTACACTGCCAATAATTGGGGTTGGCTCTGGGTATTTGCCGATTACGAATTGGACGGCTACGGACGGGACTTTCTGGGAAGAAACCCCGACCCCGCTCATTCCCGAATTGAAGACTTGAAAGTGTACGGACAGCTTACTACTCACGGCAATCCTCCCCCTCTTCAATTCACTCCCACAGCCAGTGGTTGGTACACATTTACGGTCAATTTGGACACGGGGGCTTACTCGGTGGAACCCAGTAAAAAATAAAATTAGGTTGGTAGTTGGGCTTTAGTCCTTGCTAGATATGGCCTTTGTCCGACTACTTACTCTGCGTCTTGCAAATAACTTTTCTTTTTCTCTAAAGTCCACAGGGGGAGTAAGTTGACATCCTCACCGCCGTAAACGGACGGTGATTCCCAAACCTCACGATTTAGGTTTCTGCTTCTTTCCCTTGCGGGGTTTCGCACCTGCCTTAACAGTTTTACTCTGTTCTG